>Ga0065711_1027683_pt1 | contig 46778 bp, 32 predicted proteins | sample Hoacrofraction12_FD_59098 | JGI IMG/M metagenome (GOLD analysis project Ga0065711, IMG submission 59098) | Hoatzin crop microbial communities from Cojedes, Venezuela - Epithelial fraction 12 v2 (version 2) | ecosystem: Host-associated > Birds > Digestive system > Esophagus > Crop | place...
CCCCCCCCCATTTCCCCAAAGATGCCCCAGGTTGCACAGCCCTCTAGCACTTTACAGGCGTATTTTTGAATTTACTGTGGCTACGGGGCACTGGTCTTCACTGGCATGGGCAAATTCTTTATGCTAAGTAGTGCTAGTAATAATAACATTTGTTATTTTTCTGTCTCTTGTCTCTTCAAAGCATTGAACAAATTAACTAAGCTGCTAGAAAAGCTATTCTAGCAGCATTTCAGACTTAACAAAACCATCCATTTGCTCTGTGCCCAAGCTTTCAAGACACTGCAGTGCAGGTACAACGGCAATCCGTAGCAGATACATGTCAGACCTGACATAATCTCTAATTCAGCACTTGTGTATGTATACACAACCCTGTACGTTACATGCGTGGGTCGTCCAGCTGAGGTCACAGATGGTGGGCACTGTAACTGAGGTTTTTTTTTTACTTATGATGTGTAAAGAGTGATTTCAATGAGAATAACCCTTAGTTTAGATTAAGGAACCAGAAGAAAACAACCCAAGCGAAAGACTAGTGAGAGGGTGTCGGGTACAGTTTTGTCTGTATTAGCCTGTTCTGAGCTGGAGACAAAATGGCTGGCAGGCTTTCTTGGCAACTGCGACGTTACCAGGAGGCAGGGAAGCCAAGGGGTTGTGTGCCAGCCCCGCGCTCAGAAAGCCCACGCCCCACAAGCTGCCAGCTGAGTGACACAAGGCGTACACCACCTCTCCATGGCCCTCTCTCCTTTCCCACCCATTGCTACTTTTGTAGATCATGAACTCATCCGGAGAGATGTTTTCTTATTCCATCTATGCATGGCAGAGCCCCGAGCTCCGCTGGGCCTCTGGGCACCAGGTTAATGTATATAATAATAGTGTGGGACAAAAAAACAAAGGCATAACAGTTTCATGACGGAACCCATCTCGGATGAGTTAATGTGTGCAAAACACTTTGAAGTTTGAAAGGTTCTGCAGCATGTAAAAGCTGAGCATTACTGTCATATGGATTTGTTGATCTTGAGGACTCGCGAAGCCACTCAAAACACACCTTTACTCAGCGAAGTGTGGAGTGCAAATCCCTACCATGCACTCCAATCTCCAGATGGAATAGTATCTCCAAGAAATTCCTATTTGAGGATGTCATTAATAAAACTCATGTCATTATAAGCAAATATCCTTACTTTTAGCACCTCTCTATATTAAAAATGAGCATCCCTGGGAAAAAATGCAAATAGGCTTTTCACAATCCTGCTGATTTTGGCATTATCTCTTCTCCATTGCTTTGAGTCACTCTCATTCTCTGGTTCTCCTATGTTAACTTGCCATGGGAAATACAAAAATTCAGAGAAAAAGTGTTACAGCCTGCCAACAGGTTGACATGAATCTTCTCCATTCTGGCTCCTGGAGCTGAACTGACTTTCCAAAGTTCACTGAAGCCCACTGATCCCCAGCCAGGAATAAAGAGCATTTTGTGACTCCATATCCAGGCTTGTTGCCCAGGTCCTTTCCGGGGCCAGAGCTGACACCCAGCCCATATGCTCCCTGGACAGATTCCAGACCCAAACTACTATGTAGGATCAGGCTCGCTTTAGTTGCTCTTGCACCTCACCACCTCTTTTGGCTTATTATTTACTGTATTTCAGGAGCAGGAGGCACCCTAGCTCAGGACTGAGGACCTGTCTCACAAAGTGCCGCCCAGGCACACCCAGTCGTGGTCCTGGAGCTCATCTTCTGGCTGAGACAAGATGCAGCAACTGAGCAAAATATTCCCCCAATTAAAGCACAGGGGCTACAGGAGAGCAAGCGGCTACAGAGAGCAGCTTTGTGCCTAATTTTGGCAGTTCTGCATCATTTTGACACTTCTGTGCCATTTTGTGTCCGTACAGTACACGGAGCTCTGCACCAATACGCACGCTTACGCGGGCATCAGTCCAAAAGGAGCAAAGCTATAATTAAATACGCCGGAGGGACACCCACGGTCCCCACGGGCCGCGTACCCGCCCGCGGGCACACCCGTCCTTCCGAAGCCGGTGCCACAAGGTGGAGCTGAGCAGCAAAATTCCTCCCAGGCCATGGGCACAGCTACAGCATCAGCCTGTAAGTCACAGGCTTAAACATGTTTCTTGCTTACCGGGCACTAATGACGCTTCCCTGGCCAGTTGATACAGCGACAAGCTGTGGCGAATTGTCATTAGGAGATTGCAAAACCCTACTCCCCAACCACGCTGATTCACCCTTAGCGGAGGATGATGTCAGTCCACGTAGATTTGGCAGCCAGAAATGAGTTTGGGAAGCGAAAGGGAAGGGCTTCTGCATGGCTTATGGGGTGGAAAATCCTCCTCTGTAATAGCTTCTTTTGGTTATCTAGGGAACAGGGGGTCTGGCAGCTCTTAGCCCTGAAGTGAAATACTTCTGCTCATCAACAGCCTCCCGAGAGCCAGGGAGAAAGGCAGGAAGCGTCTCTGCTTCCCCGTGTTTGCCTCTCCAGCCTCCTCACTGTGGCTGCCTGAGGAGGACACACCTGGATTTCAAAGGGTCTGGTGCTCCAGACAGAGAAGAAAGTTCAGGGGAGCAATCAAAATGCAGGCACATGTGGTAGCAAAATGACTGTCACTCTCATCTTGCATGGAGAACTGGCGCTGGGGAAGCACGCAGCCCTGGGATGCCCCACCCCAGAGAAGTGACATTGCCAGGTCCTGTTCACCCAGAGCGCTGGCAGGAATCCGTCTCCTTCTCCTGGGAGGCAGGCAGTGTTAAGGGTGCTCAGCTCCCCACAGCGGAAGGGATTATCCCACCGTAAAGGTGGTTAAAACCATCCTGTTTATTTTGTAAACTAGTTTACCTGCAAACGCTTCCCTAGCCAAACAAGTATGGTGGCGGGAAAGCTGCTTATAGCTTCTTAAAGATGGTATAAACAGAAGAGATAAACGAATGTGCAAACGAAAGGGGGAAAAGGTAAAAATAAAAGATGTTAGCAAATCAGGTAATGGCAACATCTAAACATTTTTTAGGATACAGATTGTCAGGCTAAATTGGAATTGTATCTATTGGCAACTGCAGCGAGCTGGGAGCAGAATGCAAACACAACCACAGCTTGTAACATTTAACATTATTTAGGTTACTTGTTGAAATTGGAACAGGGATTAGCTAAATCTGCACTACAGCGGGTCCAGTATAAACTTTGGAGAAACTAGTGTGAAAAAAAATCTTAAACTTTGCAATGCACTTTTACAAATTACATGTTCATGTGAGAAAAAAAAGTTATTTTTAAATCATTGGATGAATCGGCAAATACAGTTTTTCTGTAGAAGCTTCAACGTATTATACAAAATAAGCCCATTTTTGTATTTACCTGATCAAGCAGATGTATCTACAGAGATACAGTATGTCATCTCTCACTGTCTATTCCATGCGTGTGTCGTATTGTGGTAACCTCAGTTTTAGGTTATTACAAAATGAATGCTTTCTGCATCCCAGCTCTTGAAGTGGCAAATGTCTGCGGGCAGACACCGTTAAGATGTTTTAAAGGTGCACTATGCAAGCAGGTCGTACAGTAGTAGGCTTCTATAATGGTAGCCAAGTGGCTGACCTGTCAGAGGACCACTTTCCTCAAGCTGACAACACTCGATGCTTCTCAGTCGAGCTGTGTTAAAGCCTGCAGGAAAGGGTGTGGTACGCTCACAGAAGTGTGTCTGTGGCCAAGGTGTTCCCGTGGGGTGAGTCACCGGTGTCACATTGCTTAGCTGCCTGTGACAGGTGACATTTGGTAGCTGCATTATTACCAGCCAGAAGTATGAGCAAGCCTTGCCACATGCAGGCACTGAAGCGTGACGTGACCATCCCGTGCCTTGCAGAAAGCTCCAAGGAGCACAGCTGAATCGATTTACAGGACTGAAGCTGTAGGATTACAGCCAGAGATAAACTGGGCTGCCTGATGAACAATTTTGAGGAGATCGATAACTTTCAAGGTTCTGGCTGCATACTGCACCACTGTAACAAACAGAAATAGCTTTTTAACAATTTTTGATCCAGTTTGTTCACTGACTCTGTCTCCAGGAAGCAAATCCATACCTACTGTGGCTTAAATTTGATGTTGGAAAGATGGAAAATTTAATTTTTTTTTTTTTTTTACCTAATTGGGCTTTAGGAAAAATTAGATAGCACCCTTATCCAAAGGTAATTCAGCCTTTGACTTCAGCCGTGCTACCTGACTCAGGCAGACGGAAGGCCTGATGTGGTGCTGCCACGTTAAAGCCCTCTCGCACGTGCAGAGGTGCTCTGCTCCCCAGGTCCCGCATCGCACCGTGCCCGCGCCACCGAGGAGGCTTGCCTCCAGACCTGCCGAGACTCGCTGGCCACCCAGCGAGCTCGCACACCAGCCACCGGCCAGGACTTCCCGCTCCCCTGGGGCACCCTTTGGAGAGGGACAACCCGGGCATCCTTGTGCAAGCCCAGCCCCTCAGGTCTGCGGCACAGGGGGAGCTGGACACGGGTGGCAGCGAGACCCCGCACCCTGGCCCGGCATCCCAGGTGACTCTGCCAGAGCGTGCAGGTCGCAGGGCTGAGTGCACGGGAGCCTGTCCCGAGCACAGACAGGGCGCAAGGGTGTTCTGCCTTGTAAGAAACACACGCTGGACTCATGCTCCTGGGGGTCATCTCTGGCCCTACGAGCCCAAATTTTACAGGGGCTCAGAGCATTCAGCACATGGAGCCTCGCTGCCCAAAAGCTCGTTTCGACCTCGGTTCATGGTGCATGGGAAGAAGATCCTCCCTCTTCCTCGCCGGCGTGAGGGCATGGTGACAGCATGGTGCTGACCCAGAGGAAGAGCCATGTGAGTGTCCTGCCCAGGGGATCCCCAGCTCCTGGCCCCCCAAGCCTGCCGTTACCTCCTTCACATCCACGCTGCAGCAGTGATGATGACCGCTTTTGGCTGCTGCCGGCCTGCCTGCTTGCCAGCACCACGGACCCCATGCCTTTTGACATAAATCTGAGCTGAATATAGCCTCAGGCTTCAACTCGCGTTAATCTTGCTACAAGTTCATACAGCGTGGTGCAGCCAAGGAGCTCGGTGCAAGAAATGGAAGAACGGGGAGAGAGAAAGAAAGGGAACAGGGAGGCTTTGACACCTGCACTAGGGACACAGCAGGGAGCAATTGCAGGATTTCTGACAGTCAGTTTCAGATCACCTCTCATTTAAAAGGCAAACTTGCGTATGAGCTGCAACACCTTACCGTGACTTTGAATAAAAAAGCAAGCATAAATCAGTTTTGCTGTCCAGGGTTTTGTCTTGCACCCCTGGTGGGGAATGAAAGAGGGGAGCTGGTGAGTGGCAGCATGGTGGGAGAGGTGCAAGGGGAGCCTCTGTCACCACCCGGAGACCCTCACTGACACAGCACAGCTGGGTGCAGGACAGGGCCCCGGCTACACTAAGCAGAATGAAGGCTACTTTTTTCAGTGAAAGGCAGTGGTTTTTACTAGGAGCAGGAGGAGGAGAGGCTCTTTCAGCAGGGGGAGGACTTCTAATCCTGCCAAATCTCCATCATGTAGGCACAGTTCTCAGCACCTGCCAGTTAGCTGGGGAATTGGGCAAACCACTCTTCCTTGCTAAAAGGCATGCTGAATTTGCCCGCTGGCTGATGTGAGGGGAGGAGGGACTAATAAATACCTTGTCCTCTGACAGGTTTACACTGGTCCCAACTGATGCCTGGACTCAGGCAGCGTCTCTCAAGGGTCCACGTGCTGATGGGGATAACTGGGGCACAGTGACCATATAACCACCGCCTACGCGCAGCTCCCTGCCTCCCAGCACAGGCGGATGGATAGGGAGCTGTCAGAGCAGCCTCTGCCCCACGGTAGTCGCTTGCTAGTTTTTCCTCCCTTCCTCCTCTTCTCTGCTTTGTAACCCCCAGGACTGGTTCCTGCACTTACAAAGGCACTGTCTGTCCTCTCAGGACAGATGAGAGATTGTTTTTAAGTCCAGCATCTGTTATTGTTTACAGCAAAAGCTTCAGCTTTGAGCTGAGGTCAATGCAGTTAGTTGCTCTTATGTTTTGGAGAAAGTGTTCAGTTATCACAAATCTTCCTGTCATTTGTTCATGTCCGTCTGCCATGCACTCCGGCTACAGGCCACAAGCTCCAGCAAAGCCTCCAGAGCCAGGCTGCACAGGGAGACATGAAAGACTCACACACACACCCTGCCACACACCCAGTTATGCCAAGCTGCTAAAATGAAAGCTGGTCAGAGTGGTGTGAAACACCCCGCAGGCAGCTGGACGGTGCCTTTTTCCTAGGACCTTTTCGCTGGGTAACGGTGAAAGCACACCAACTGCCAGGGGAGCCTCCTGCTGTCCTGCCTTCACATGCAAAAGCCGTATTTGCTTTGCCAAAGCAAAGCTGGTGCCTCCCGACAGCAGAATTGCTCGTGCCTAGAAGTGGCCCGTCTTGCCTCTCCCGAGGTGTCTGTTGTGGCCACATCCCAGGACCCCAGATCGAGATCAGAGCGGGGATGTGGTAAATGCTGCGCAGCGATACGCCGGTGCGGGCAGTCCCACTCCCTGCCACAAACAGTTTCCACCCCGGTGTGGAACAGGCCAGGGGAGCCTACAGCCGGCTGTGGCCAAGGTCATGGCCAATGGGAATCCAATCAGCCTGGAGAGCATGTTCTGGGAACAACCTAGTCCTTCAAAATCACTCGTAAAGGAAACCAAACAAACCCTTCTACAAATACAGGCAGTTAAATGTATCGCAGCCAGCTCTCGGCGATCCCGAGGAGCTGACACAGCCCGCCGTCGCAGCCCAGGGTGGCACAGACCCCTCCGAGCGGCCGGCAGGGCTGAGGAGAGGGGAGCCAGCGGAGCCAGCGGCACTGCGGCACTGCCCTGTCGCCTGCCGCAGAGCCCGGCCGCACCCGCTGCCACTGCCCGGGGGGCTCCGGGTGACAGCCACGGCCCCTGATGCTCTCCGTAATGCCACCCCTGTCAAAACCGGGCGGGGGGTGCCCAGCCCCACGCAGCTGGGAGGCAGCTACAGTGGGAACGCAGATTAAAGGCACCCATTTATGTAAACTACCTCAAAGTGCTGAATACAAAAACAGATGCGCAGAAACAGAATTGCAATACCAGTTTCAGGCAGGATTCACCGGAGCACAAGATGAATTATATACATATAGGATTTCAAAGGGGATCGTTAGGAGAGGCTGAGTTCTACCCACGTCTTAATGACCTGAATAGATTAGCCTCTCCCTCCTCGCTGCCTCGTGCTATCTGGCTGGGAAATGGAAACTGCAGAGCTTTTCTCTTCGCTTTAGGCCCTAAAGAGCCGCTTCAGCTTTAGGGACAGGGGGGTGATGATGTGGTGCTGCATCCCAACGAGCTCCCAACGCCCTGCCGGGTGCCTTGTTTGAGGAGACAAACCCTGGGGCCGCGCCAGAAAAAGTGGAAAACAGGCAAAGGGGAAGGAGAGGGAGCCTGGCTGAGTGCGCTCAGAGTGAGCAAGGAAGGACAACAGGGAAGAGACTGCTGAAATGAGGAAAAAAAGAGAAAAAAGAAAATAAACCGAGGAAAACTTCCAGTACCTGAAGGGGGCCTAGAGGAAGGATGGAGAGGGACTTTTCACAAGGGTGTGTAGCGATAGGACAAGGGGGGATGGCTGTAAACTAAAAGAGGGCAGATGTGGATTAGGTATTAGGAAGAAATTCTTCACCATGAGGGTGGTGAGACACTGGAACAGGTTGCCCAGAGAAGATGTGGCTGCCCCCTCCCTGGCAGTGTTAAAGGCCAGGTTGGATGGAGCTCTGAGCAACCTGGTCTAGTGGAAGATGTCCCTGCTTATGGCAGGGGGATTGGAACCAGATGATCTTTAAGGTCCCTTCCAACCCTCACCATTCTATGATTCTATGAAAGAAATAATGCAGTAAGAAGTATGATATTAACTGGATGGAGAGTTTAAACCAAAAAAGCCCAAGAGATGAATGAAGGGCAGAGGAGATGCACCTGCACCTTGCAGATCCTTCCAATCTTTCCTCACAACAGTTTCTTTCAGTTCAGCGAAGTCAGAGCCTGTTGACCGGCGGTGGAGCGGCTGAGCGCGGCCTCCCCGCAGCCTGGCGGGGTGTCCCCGCACGGCACACACTGCCTACCCCTGCGTGGAGCAGCTGTGCCCCGCCGCAGCGCCGGGAGACGATCCCGCGCTTGCACACCTTGCGGCGAGTACATTTTTCCTGGGTGAATACGGATTTTCCAAGCAATCGAGATAGGATAACCAGGAGTAACAGGCCAGATGATAGCGCAGGGCTCATGAATTTCCATGGAGACGCAGGAATGCTGTGTCGCAGGTAAGCACTGCTGTCACCAAGACCAATTTCCAAAGGTAATTTTTGGTTCGCAACAAACAGCTTTGGAGTCATTCTGGAGTTATTCCCTGCAGATCACATCCACTGACTGTCCCCTTATCAGGGCAGCTGGACCCCAAGCCTACAGCCCCTGAGAGATGCCCGCTGCAGCTACAGCGAACACCCCCTCAGGTTTCCCATGCCCTACATGCAGCGCGGTGGGTCTGGATGGCCACATACATAAGCCCACCCCAAAACTGACTCCTTGCAAAGCACCAGGAGACCTTGGGGCAGGGCAGACCTAGGGCCAGCGTTAGCATCGCTTTAACCCCGGGCAGGTGCAGAAGAGGAGACTTCACACAATCCACGTCCTACGTCTCTCTTTGCCAGGTGAAAAATGCTGCTTCTTGTGTTCCCATGCCACTTATTTTATGCCCTTTTATCCTAAAGCTCTGGCCGCGTTCTTTAATATAATAAACAAATCACAGGTCTTGTTTTACATATCTCTGCACATGAAATCTCTTTCCGGCACTTTGTCTTTATGCTTGTGTAAGAAGTGCCTAGCAAACTGCTGCATTAGACAAAAATGAAGTCGAGCTTGGGGCTCCCGTACCCAGAGCCCTGGGGTTTTACAGAGCTTTCTTTGTGCAGCTTCTATTTCTGTCTGATTAAGCTATCTAATTCTCAAAGATTAAGCTATCTAAACTGACTGAGTACTGAAGTATTTAAAATGTAAACGCACTGAGCTTTAATCACAGCCTGCAGACTACCCTTCTCTCTCTCAATCTGCAGATATGTGGGGGCTGTTTCCTCGCAATTTCTTGGTGTTACACCTGCATCTCGTGGCACTTTCACATCCCACAGGTAAACGGAGCGTGCCAGAGTGAAGGACAAGGCGTCCAGGTGTACGGATGGGAGGCTGGGGGTGCAGCCAGAGCAGCTAACATGGTCCTGCCTCCCACCTCTGCCCTGCTGCACCCGCAGCCTTGCACGCCCCGAGGTGGCTCCCGCACCGTCTGCTTTCCCGGGGGCTTGGCTTGCCCTTGGTCAGCCAGTGCTGCTGCCTGCGTGGAGCCAGGGACGGGGAGGAAGGCAAAAACACAGCTCCCCAAACGGGGCCAATTTATACTCCCACCGCGACGGACCTCTGAGTACCTCGGTATGATATTCAGAAGTCATTTAACTTTTTTACACGTGAGAAAAATCCTTAGAGAGGAGCATTTCCAGTGTGGCGTGGCGAGCCCAGGGAGGAGGAGACACGCTACAGCCATCCTGCAGCTCCGGGCCATGAGGGCTGCGGGGCACAGAGCGGGGCGAGCCTGGCGCAACCCTGCAAGCCCCAGTGCTCGGTGGCCCGGGGGATTCCCCAGCCACAGACTGCATCTGCAGCAGCAGCGCTAACAGGCCTCCAGAGACTGCTGTCCCATTAATTTGCCTAATTGCTTTTTGAACTGATGTATAGTTTTGGTACCTGAAGCATCCTGTGGCAATGAGTTCCACCAATTAATTGTGGTTGTGTGAAAAAAGACTTCCTCCTCTATGCCTCAAAAAAAATCTGCCTGATGATTTCATTTAACATCCCCCGGCTCTTGTCTTATGAGCAACTGCTGCCATTCCTCCTCCTATTTGTCACATTGCAGGCCTCTGCCATAGCCCAGAGTCCTCTGCCTTCTAGGCTGAAGTTGATTCAGTCTCATCTCACACAGAATCATACAATAACAGAATCATTAAGGTTGGAAAAGACCTGTCAGATCATCAAGTCCAACCGTCAGCCCAACACCACCAGGCCTGCTAAACCATGTCCTGAAGTGCCATATCCACAAGTTTTTTGAACACCTCCAGGGATGGTGACTCCACCACCTCCCTGGGCAGCCTGTTCCACTGCCTGACCACTCTTTCAGTGAAGAAATTTTTCCTAATACCCAATCTGAACCTCCCCTGACGCAACTCGAGGCCGTTCATATCAGATAGCCTTGCACACCTCTGAGCGTTGCTATCAGGTGTCTGTCTGCCTTTTCCCACTCGGGTACAGCCTGAGCGTCGGGAGTGCTGCGCACCCACAGCCCTGAGGCTGCTCAGTAGGCACTGCAGGCGCTGGGCATTGTGACCGTCAAAAATTCAGAATTTGCTGCTGTGGGGTGTGCACCAAAACTGACTCCAGCTGTCTCAGCAGACGTCCCGGAGGTGTTCGGTGCTAACCCTGCCTTTGGTGGGGGGTGGTGGCACCCAGGGCCCCCGCAGGCATTGGCTCTGAAGGGCCACCCGTGGCGAGCTCCACTCCGGCACGTGTTTGTTGGCACCTCCGTCGCTAAGCCCACAAACAATAGGTGACTGCCACAACATTTGTATGTGAGATCACGGGGACAATAGAGGTAGTATGTTCATTGAGCAATTGCGTTACCACAATTAAATAATTGTAGGCGCTTGCAATGGAAATATTGCAGATAGGGAAAGAAATGACCTCAGACAGGACCAAATACGCAAAGCTAACTGTGGCTGCGGACTTCTCCCACAAGATAAACAAGCGGCTCAGCCCTCGACAGGAATAGCAGGAAAGGGGAATCCCAGAGAGCCATTCCCGTGCCAGGTTTTTTTGCAGGGCTTTATCAGGAGCGGTGGCGGGAGCCCAGGCATGGTCCGGTCCGTGCTGCCCGCAGCAGCCCAGCCGGCAGGGCCATCCTGCCAGAGCCCCGAGCCCAAACCCCCAGCTCCGCACACTGCGGGGGCAGCAGGCTTCTGCCCACCCCGTGTCAACAGCTGCTTTGAAACAGAGCAGGAGAAAACTGTCAGCACAGATTTTGAAAGGAGGAGAGGAATATTTACAAAGGCTGGGTGCGTAAGGTGACTTTCTCTTGCCCTTGAGATGCAGAGGTGATCCCAGCTTTCCACCCGCTCTGGGACAGCCACAAGGAAGAGAGACGAAATGTGGGGCAGAGACAAGGCTGTGGTTCAAAGCACTCTGTGTCCACCTCCCCATGTCCCTCAGCTGCAGGACAACAACCTGTCAGCCACTTCTCCCCGTGCCACGTAACCCGGGGGGCTGCGGCGTGCCAGCTCAGAGACTATCTTTATCATCTCTGGCGCTTTTCTGGCTCAGCATATAATCCATCTTTCTTCAAGTACTCTGTTTTTCTTAAACAACGTTGCCATTCCCTTCAAAACACGGCTCTGTTTATTGAAAACAAGCAAGGGTTGGCATCGCCCCACGCCAGACGGCAGCGGTGTTGCTGCTGGGTGGCGCGTGACAGAGCTGAGCTGCCGGTGACAGCTCCTCTTCCCAGTAGGTGAAACAGGCAAGTGCCGGCAAGGATATGCCCATAATAAACTACCGCTTATCTGTTGGGGCAGAGACTTTTCCTCTGGTTGCCAACCTGGATTACAGGCCAAATCTTCCCTTTCTTTAGCAAAAAGCGTTTACAGACATTTCCACCATTCCTTCCGTCAGCTCATTCTGCAAAAGAAGAGCAAAGCAATGAAATTATTGGCTTAGCAGGAGTGAGACAGCTCTTCTTTTAAGCAGAGGATTTGGATCGTGCCCTGTTATTTCATCTCTTTAGAATATTCGCTAGACAAAGTAATTTTCCTGTCTCTGAGCAGTGCTAAGCTGTCAGGCTCCTTTTCTCTGAGCAAAAGGTAGTGCTGCATCTTCCCCCCACACAAGTGCTTTTTTTGGAAAATAAAAAAGAAAATGAAATAATAGAAAAAAAAACACCCCCACCACCAATGGTCATTTAGGGGCTTACTGGTTTCCAGAGGGGGCAAGAAGAAGAAAACTGCTTCTGTTTATGTAAAAACCCAGTGCCCAGGAATTGCTCCTGCCAGGATTGCCACCCCGAGAGAGTCGGCCCCACCTGGCAGCGTAACATCAGGAGGCTCATTCAGCAGCTAAAATAACCCACCCTGCAAATATCCTCCCATTGAGTTTTTAAACAGCAGCAGGGCCGAAATTCAGCCTCAGACAGGATGCTGGGGGGGTGAAGGGTGGGGGCAGGGCAAAAGGAGATTACCCAGAGCCCTCCCTTGCAACCAGCGCAGACACTGCCCGTGTTGTTTCTTTAACCGGGGAAACAATGCGCTCTTTCAGGGGCTGCAGGTGGCTCGGGCCATGGCAGAAAAGGGACATTATGGCTTGCCATGATAGCGTGGTTGAAAGGTTTGGAGCCCTACGTACAAAAACGCCTTTGCTGAGGGTACTGCTGCTGCACCAAGTATCAATGAAAGCTGCATATCTGCTGTTCTGAATCCGATCGCCGCAGAAAATGAATGGGAAGCATTAAGAGTAGCAAAACAGTATTTCAAGCTGCAGTGAACAGCACCCAATTCATCAGTGAACAGCAGGCCCGGGTCAGTGAAATAATAGCTCTGTTTGAAAGAAATATGGAAGAGCCTTGAGCAGTCTGCAGGAGCAGATGTGCCAAAGAAGCAGCCACAAGCGCAGGCGCTTCTGCAGTCTGACGCGGAGCCAGCTTCGAGCAAGGCAGCCTGGCTGGGCGCAGGGTCTGCAGCTCCCCGCCGGAACCCGTTCATGGGGCCTTTAACAGCACGGCGCTCTCCTGTCTTTGGAAACCAGTTTCTCTGAAGAAGAAAAGCAACCTGTCTGTGCAATGGCTCTGCAGCCCAGCAGTTTGCCTCCAGATGTCACGGTCAACCCTTCAGAAACCAAACTGGCATGATAAACATGAAGGCGTTATCAGCATTTTTACAGGTAGGGAAAGTAAGGGTGTGTAATAAAGCCAGAAGCAGAGCTTGGGTGACCTAACTTCCCATCCCTAACCCTGACCCCACTCCTCCACCAGCCCCTGTTCCTCTGATTTCTGGGATGCTGCAGCGATGAGAGCTGCAAAATCCAAAAGCAAGCCCAGCTCATGGCGCGGCTGCAGCAGCACAGCCCGGACTCGGGTTGCTGCCGGTGGGTGCTGGGGACCACGTGCAGGACCAAACACCTGCCTGCCTGCAGCCTCAGCCCATCTTGCCCCTTGCCCACTGGCCAGGGCTCGGCGGGCTCTGCAAGGGTTTTTTCCTAGGTGTGTGGGATCCACGGGATGTTGGCGAGACCCTGCTGATGGCACCCTGCCCACTCGTACCGCAGACTAAAGGGAGGACAAGGAGGCCCCATGGGGCTGGCCGGGAGTCAGCTGGGGCTCGGGTTCTCAGCCCCACGGCTGCTAGTCCCTGGGCTGCTGTGGGTGCCATGGTCCAGCCGAGGATGTGGCCCTCCCGTTCTGCGCTGCATCAGGCTGCACGCTGGGCTTTCGCCCCGAGAGTTCTCTGCCTGACCTCTCCCTGACAGATGCTGTCTTCAAGGGGCTGTGACGCAGGAATAGCAAGACAGCTGATAAGGTTTGATGGCTCTTTACTTAGGGGAAATCCTCCTGACTATTGCCCTGGGCAAATAAGACTCAGAGGCCTGAATTCCCAGAAGAGGCATCGAAGCACCAGATCAAAGTCTGCTCCCCAGCCATCACCACAGAGGCATTACCTCCAGCCATAACAGGAGGTTATAAAAACAAGGTCTCTTCCTGACACATCCCAGGCTGCACAAAGAAACCGGCTCCCAAGAAGGGGAGGCCAGAGAGACCTGGCTGCAAGTGCGCTGTGGAATGTGGTTCCGAGCGGCAGGCTCCCAGAAACACTGCGGGACGGTGGCCCCAGCCCTGGGGATATGCCGGAGCCATGCGGGAGCTGGGGCTGGGGACCACGAATTGCTTGGCTCTGCCTATTTCTGTCAGCACAGATCGCCCAAGCCGGTGCCAGGAGCAGCCGGCAGCCCCACGTAAAGCTCGCCTGGTGCAGAAGAGGCCAAAGAGTTGAGCTGTGTTAGTTGATGTTGCTTTGATAATTTATATCACATTTTATGGCTGTTGATGTTACAACTCCTTCAAGGTACTTCAACATGAAAGACGGCAAGGTCCCTGCCTTGGAGAGCTTACAGTCTAGTACAGACAGGTAAACATAACAAGTAGAAACATTAAACCTTAGGTAGGGAGTGGGGACAGGTTGAGGGAGTATGCAGAGAAATTATCTTTGGCACATCAAAGAGCTGGAAGAAGTCCATCAGAGGAACCTTTAGGCTATTTATGTATTTCAGGTAGCAAGATAAAATCATGAATAATGAGTTCCTGCAACCTCTTTGCAGAACCAGGGCTGAAGCAATGCTTACAGAGGCGCTTCTCTGCTAACATATGTCCTTCAGATGGGGAACGCTGAATCCTCCCCAGATTTAGATCACTTTTAACCAGTAACGAAAAAAGAAATAACAAGCAGCACAAGCACAGCCAGCACCCTTCCAGGTTTTGGTCCCTGTCCGTGGCTACCCGATCACAGCGTCTATCTGCCCAGCACCATCCTCAGCATCTCCTTCTTTGCTTCTTCTTTCTTTTCACCACAGACTGCTTCTTCTGAACTCCCAAGCTACCTCTCCCTCTCAAAACATCTATTTTGAAGCCAAAGTTCCCAAAACTTCACCTTGCTCTCCCTTGCCATACCCAATCCATGCCATCTTCAGTGACTCTCAGCATTGCTGAGCGAGGAAAATCGCACACCAAAGAGAGGAACAACAAGACCCAGCTTCAGAAGAGCTCGCTGTGGCCTCGGCTCCTGCGGCCAGAGAGCCAGTGCGCACTGAGGAGCAGCACAGGGGCCGTCCGACCAGCGCCCGCCTGCACAGCTTCTGAGGACGGGGGGCAAACGACTCGGGCCCATCTCGTAGAGGCTTTCAAACCCTTTTGCTGCAGAACCCGGGATTCGACCAGGGAAACAGAAAGGCAGATAACCCACCGTGCTACGCTGTCGGGCAGTGGGAGGCTGAGGCTCGCAAGCACCGGAGACAGCTCGGGCACAGAGCAGGGCGTGTTTCTGGGTTTATTCTTCTCATTTGTGAGGGCTCCCTCAAGCAGACTGACACGGGACATGAACTCTTTCTGGTACGATGCAAAAATAGATCACCCCCAAAATGTACATGGCGGTACCATTCGCCTTTTCACGGCCAAACAGCAAGGCGAAAACATCAGACGGACCAAATCCCAAAGGGGCCCTGTGCCTCCAGAGGCTGGAGAGCCTTTACGCCAGGCTGGTGCGGTGACTGCCAGCCTCGGCCACGGCAGTGCCGGCGTGGAGTGAAGCAGAACTGCTGCAGAGAAACGGCAGCTCCCGCCCAGCCCTGCTGTCCCCCTCTCCCGCCCCGTCAGCCCCAGCACTGCTGCAAAGACCTGGGTGAAAAAAATGATCCAGCTGAAAAACAACCTGTCGGAAAGCCTTATTTCTTAGCCACATAAATTCCGCAACCCAGTTCATCCTGTAGCAGCACCTGTGGGCTGCATCAAGTTAAAAGCTAGTCAGGTTCCACCCTTAGCAACTGAGTTATGTGGCAAATAACTGCAAGAGGTTGCCATTCTTACGTTGTCATTTTCTTCTGTTGCTGTCTCAGCCCCCGTTTGCTGGTGGCCGTCTCTCTTGCGGTTGCGGGCAGACCAAGGAGCTTGGTGCCATTATGGTATTTGCAACTGGAGAATCACAGAATCATAGGTTGGAAAAAACCTGTAAGATCATCAAGTCCAACCATCAACCCAACACCACCATGCCTACTAAACCATATCCTGAAGTGCCACATCTACACATTTTTTTGAACACCTCCAGGAATGGGGTCTCATCCACCTCCCTGGACAGCCTGTTCCAATGCCTGACCACTCCTTCAGTAAAGAAATTTTTCCTAATATCCAATCTGAACCTCTCCTGACACAACCTGGGGCCATTGCCTCTCATCCTATCGCTAGTTACCTGGGAGAAGAGACCAACACCTGCCTCACTACAGCCTCCTTTCAGGCAGTTGTAGAGAGCAATAAGGTCCCCCTCAGCCTCCTCTTCTCCAGACTAAACAGCCCCAGCTCCCTCAGCCACTCCTAGTAAGACTTGTTCTCCAGATCCCTCTGCAGCCTTGTTGCCCTTCTCTGGACACGCTCCAGAGCAGGCTCTCCCCAGACAACTTGCAGTGCGTCCCTGCAGCCTGGCCTCAGGACACGGGGAGAAACCAAGTCAAAACCACGCAACGTGACAGCAGCGGCAGCCAGGGTACGGCTCGGGTGGTGGAGGGGCTGGCAGGCCCTCCCACATCAGCCTGGGGGACCTCCCTGTTCTCGCAGCTCTCCACACGCCTTAGCCACCCACCGGTTGCGCAAGGCGGGATACACCTCCCTCCCCATCCCTTCCCCTCACCTACAGCACACACCCCATGCTTCCCGTCTGTTTTGACGACCCTGTGGAACCGCTGTGGAAAAGCGGAGGCAGATCTCCAACTCCTCGTCCTCAGGCTGGTGGGTGAACAGAGGCACAGCGGCAGGGAGGGGGCACAGCCTCCCCCAGCCCCTGCGGGCAACCGCGTATCTCCAGAGGGCACACAGATTTCAAGACCCATAGTACTCCACCATGTATCGCATGAGGAGTCACAAAAGGCTTTTATGTCTCCAAACGTCCCCTTTCCCACTGATTTGGCAGCAGACACTGTCAATCCATGGTAAGCCGTAGGCTGCAGCTCACTGACGATGGGGTCATCTGCTCGCCCCGCTGGGCACCGAGCCCAGTGCCTCGCACACAGCCATGCCCAGCCCTTCCAGGCTCCACCAATATGAAATAAAAATTGAAAAAAAAAAAAGGACCACGTATGTCAGCAGAGTTACCAATCACTTAAAGGCAAAGTAAACAATCAGAGAGGGAAGGAAAAAAAAAGTTTGTAAGTGGGTTGGCTTAATCTATGTCAAGAGAAAAGGATGTTTGTTGCACAAATAAAGCCAGCGGGAGCAAGACTTTCCTGCCTGGCTGGTGGAAAGGTCCGTAAATCAAGACTGGAACTCCTTGCCACGTATGAATCAATTAAAGCACTTGATGAATCATTTATTTTCAACATAGGCAATCAGCAACAATGGTTTGATGTTCAATTGATTTCTCATTTGTCCCGCTCCCCTGAGTAATGACAAACAGCTCACCGCTTACACGGTGCGTGCCTCAACCCGACTGCTCCTGGTGCAACTTCTTCTGCAAGGCATCACGCCGGGCACCTGCTGACACTTCACACCTCTTGGTCACTGCCCGCCAATGCCGTCGGCTCTGCTTGTCTCGCCCATCTCACGCCTCGGGCTCTTCCCCCCGAGTTCCTCCTCCTTTCTTTCTTTAAAATAATTAAACAAATACATCGCAAAGCTTCATTTTCAATGTGTGGCAGTAAAGCCAGATTCCTCACTAGAAAGTATCAGCATCCTACTTCTCAAAAGCTCTGAATATCAAACATTGCCAGAGAAGCAGCAGAGCTCTGTGTACAGCAGATGACGTAAAGCACACTAAAGCAAGGAGGGAGCCTTTAGAATATCTTGCCTTCGACACCATGCCCATACCGCACACTTCCTTCATCCAGAGTGCCTTGTGAAGTGCTTTGTGTGGAACTCGCATTCACATCTTGCGTGCCTCATGGTACATTTCCCTAGTTAAACCCGGGCACCTACCAAAAGGAAGCCCTCAGCTCAGACGCTGGGCTACGCTGGAGTCGCAGCAATGAAGGCATCACGCCGACAGCAAGGAGTCCTGCAGTCACACAGTTAACTTGAGGGTGTGCGATTCGCGCGGCCTCAGATATCTGTCCTGAAAGAAGGCTGGGCTGTGGCTGTTGGTTGTTCCCAGCAGATAGAAGGCACCTCTGGGATCGGGCCAAGATGAACGTTAACGTAATCCTATTATGACAAATAAACTGATAAAAGATGAGGGAGGAAAAAAAAATATGTATATTGGGGCACGCTGAGCTTTCCCATTCACGAAAACAAGGTGCCTGCGCCCGGCTCGCAGGGCTGAGCACTGACTGGGGGCACAGGGGATGAGTTTGCTGGGGGTCCGAGGCCCCCCCCACTCACCCGCCCTCTGTGGAGAGCCAAGATGGGAGCTACGGGACCGTGGTCCCACCTTGGTCACCACTGACACACCAGTGTCCGGCAGCACAACAGGCACCACAGAGGCTACGGGTGAAACTCAGGCGTCAGTGAAGGACTAAGAGCAGGCTCCTTTGGCTGTATTATGGTGCATATCAGGGACACATGATCTGTCCTTCACCTCTGGCTGCCTACGGGCCCTCAAGGAGCATCCCCTCCCCAGAGCGTCCCCTCCCCAGCACGAGGTCCCCGGGGCTCCTTTTCCCCTCCAGCGAGCAGGGCAACCAACCAACAGATGTCCTTGCTTCTTTGTCCTTCCCCATCACTATGTAGCTCTTCAAAAATCATCTTTGGCCATATTTGTGCATAAAGCAGGCCTGAGAGAGCTGCAGGATGATAAACAACTTCTTTCCTCTGTGCTCAGATCGTTTCCAAACTCTTCCGCTTTTTTAGCCACTTCACTGGAGAACATCTCAAAACCCCTCTTCCATTTATAGCCATGACTCAAAGATTTTAGCTCCTTCACCCACCTCCTCGTCTCTGCAGCCTTCAGAGAGCAAGGGCCACCTCAGGGAACCAGCTGCAGGTGCCATGCTCCCAGCTCCCGTGGGAGTGAGACGTGGAGAGCAGCGACCGCCCTGCGCCCCTTCCCATGCACACAGGCTCCGACATCTTCAAACCTGTGCCAGAGGAAAGCATCAGTATCTCCAGGATTACCCAACACGGCCGCACTGAAAGCTGCTGAGACATCTCTCTGGGAGAGCAAGCCTGGTGTCGTTTGCTGCATTTGGGCAGCGCCGCGCACGCTGCGGTTATGACTCAAAAGCGCGAGCGCAGCGGCTGAGGAAAGTCCTTTCAAAAGGCTCCACGTTCACCTCCGAGGAGCGGGCACGTTTGGAGTTCACCGAGCCCAAACTCGGCGTTAGCTGCCTGATGTCATTGCGATTGCAGCTCACTTCCTTAAAGCCCTGCAAGCCAGAACAGAGCTGGTGTTCACGGAGGCCGTGCAAGAAGCGAGTGCCCTTGGTGCTCTGGCTCTGGCTTGGGCCATGCTCAGATCCACACTCATGCTAAAAAAGTAACTGGAAAAGGCAAAGAGGCTTTTATCTGATGGTTTCCATCTTACCTGCAAAATCGTTAGAGAGCTTCCCAGGTCACACAGCGCATCCCGCAGGTGCAGAGCGATCCTTTGCCCCAGCTCCGCAGCCCGTCCCTTTTACCAGGGCAGTAATTGGGCTGCCCCAAGATGGACAAATGTTAAAACCAGACTGGGAAGCTGAACAGGAGGAGGAAAACATACCAGGCCAATTCTCACAAGTACTTCAGATGTGGGCTTGATACCTTCGGACTGCTGAGAACCCCCACATTCATCCTCAGCTGAGATTTTCATGAGGCTTTTCCATGACGCATGCCAGCGTCGGGACTGGGGAAGGGAAAATTAACGGACACGAGCAGGGGTGGGCTTGGTGGTACGGTCTGATGGTCTGCGGTGAGGAAGTCCCATCTGCGTTCGGTTTCTTCAGCCCTATCGGCGCTTAGCCCAACAGTTTCATTATCTAACCCATGCTGTTACATGTGGTTAGCGACCAACATACACCTAACAGAGTCAAGGAATGGAAAGCAGCTGACAAAATATTACTTTGGAGATCGTCAACGCTATCCAATTAGTACCGATGCGAGGGGATGCCTTGCTGGGAAGAGGGGTGATGGCCATCACGCTCACGGCTCAGGGAGCTGATCCCCACAGATGGCTCCTCACTGCGGCCCGGGCACATGCCTCGGAGCCAGCAGATGCGGCACCTTGAAACCCTGGGGATCTCTGGGCTGAAGTTTCCTCCTCTTTCTCCTGAGGTCTGAGCTCCAGCTGCCAGCAACAGAGGCAAGGAGCAACTTCGAGCTTCTTCACTGTCGCAGATACAAATTCCAGCTTCATCAAATCCACTCCACCAGCCCTTCTTGACAAAACATGAGCTGATTTTTCATTTCTGTAAAATTCTCAGTCTTGCACAATTTCAAGTTGATTTAAAAAAACTACCAGTTTTTTTAACTGGTAGTCAAGACTACCAGTCTTGATTTTACAAGACCACACATTTTAAACAAATAACTAGCACTTTCTACAGCATTTCAAGATTTGTCTTAGGAGAAGGAGCACAGGGTTATTATTTTTTATATTTGAAATTATAAAAGAACACTTGATGCTTGCTCAGAAATCAGCAACCTCTTTGAAATAATGACAAATCCAATGGAAATGGAAAACTGCCCTGAAATAATTTTTCTGGAGAGGCAAAAGCGCTTGATTTCAGCTGGAGTTAAATGTGAGTAAATCCTTCAGCTGGGTTTGGCAAATGAGTTTGAACCAGTATCGCAGTAACTCAGCTCCACAGCAGGACGTGGTGCGCAAAGATTACATCATCAGATTTCAAATTGTGATCACCCAGGATAGGCAATGCCACTTGGAGAATCATACAAGTAAAAGAAAACAGATGATGCAAAGAGAAATATGTAAAATTAAGTCCGTTGTGGACCCTGTGCCATATCATTCCTCCTTGCCTTACAGGTTTTGTTATGAAAGCCACCTCAGACTATTTGTAGACATCTTGCAGTTTCTTCCTTCCTTCCCTGCAAGAAGGATCTTTGCCCTATTTGGTCCCATAACACTGAATCACACGTCCGATTACATCACCCGCAAACTCTTTGCTGGGATGCCATTTGCCCCGGCTCCGAGAGCAGAGGTCCACGTGACTGTATCCTTACTCCCCTCAGCAGGCAGTGAGATCATCCTTCTGGTGGCCCCGGGATCGCTGCGAGTCTTCTCAGGCTGCAGTGATTCACAGGGAAGCTGCAGGAGGTGGCTTTGGTGGAGCATGGCACTGTGACTCACCACTGCGCAGGATCAACGCCCGCGGCGCCGGCCGAGCTGCGGCTCCCGGAGCAGGGCTGCTCCCAAACAGCAGCTTCAGAGCCCTTCCTCCCTCCGCCCCGCTCCACCTCCAGAAAGTACAACTCCTTCGGTTGCCATAGCACAGGGCTCCGCAATAACATCAATAAAGAAAAATGACCCAGGATGAGGCCATCTGTTTTATTGTCCCCTCGAGGCGCTGCGGCAAAGGTGTTGCGCTCGGCTGGGAGACGTTTTGCTTCCGTGGCACAGCAAACAGGAGCGGTCGGGGAGCAGCACGGCTCGTGTAGGCTCCAGAAAGGAAAAAGATTGGGAAAAAAGGGAAAATCGATAAAAAAAAGTCCCTTCTTTCTTAAAGGCAGCCTTAAAATAGAGAAAATGGTCAACACAGTTGAAAAACAGCCAATTGAGAAGCAGGCGGCATAGCTGCCATTTTGTCTGCAGAACAGCTCCAGGCTCCTCGTCAGCCTTAGCGTAAGGCAGGCGGGAGAAGAGGGGACAGAGTCAGACCTCTCTTTTGAAAGGACATCAGTAAATGAATCATTAGATGTTATCACTGTCTGGAGACAGTGAATTACGGACCACTCAACACAGTCCTAAGGGTGGAGGGAGAGAGGTTTACTAAAAAACGCATATTCCTAGCTTAAGGGACAGCAGGAGGCCAAAGAGCTGCAGGGCAGCTGCAGAAGACCACAAAGGGGCGAGTCCACAGAGCTTGTCAGCGTCCACATTGTCCCCATCAGGCAGAAAGGAACAGCGAGTAGAACAGGTCTCACCAAAGACAGCCCTGATGGTTTCCAGCAGCACTCAGGCTCCGTAGTTGGCCAGACAGTGGATGCTGAGTTAAAAATAAGCATTTAAATGCAACCATCCTGTAGTTCTGAAACAAGTCCCTTTTGTTAGCCACGTTTTAAATGTGACAGAGACTAAATGTGGGTTACCAAGAATGGTTTTGGGGAACCACTACAGCAAACACAGGTCCGACCTTCCAGAGCTTCCACCCCGTGTCCAAACGCGTAGCCGTGTGGGGGACCGACCAGAAGCCGGGAGCCAGCGCCTGCGAGCAGCAAAACGGCCCCCGATGCCAAAAGCCACCACGCCGTGCTGCAGACAAGGTCCCTTCCACCTCAGCCCGGCAGCAGGAGCCTGCTGGGACACCCGCTCCCACGCGTCTCCGCACCATCCCTGGAGCACGGGCTGGCCCCCGAGCCGCTGCGGGTCTTCGCCAGGGGAAATCACAGCTCCTTTCCTGCAAAGGCTTAACCCGAGAAGCAGAAATTCGATAATAAGAGCTTGCCAGTGTGGCACACAGCATTGTAACAGATCCAGTTACCAGCAATTAGACACTCCACCCCAATTAATTTGTGCTAGAAATACTATGACAGTTTTAAACAGAGAGCTTGATTATCTGTTCAAACTATTTACCAAGGGTTGGGGTGCCTCCTCTGTCATTTAAAATGCTGTATATTAAGGCTGGACATTTTGTTCAGAGATATTTACTGTAGTTTAAACGAGACTTATTCAGAGAAGTATTCTCACTACAAGAGGTTAGACGTGATCGTACAATGGACCTCTGTGATTAGTCACGGACCCACTTTGCCAGTTTGTGCTGAATTTTCAAGCTACACATTCTTGCAAATCTCTGCCTTACAAGTCTTTTATAATACTGTCGGTCGCTTCTACAATTGCAAAATGTCTCTTGCTGTATTTCCACATGCCTTTCTCCCATGGGTTGCCTGTGCCACATTTCACATGATTTCAGACACCGTCTTTGTGCGGGCTGGGGACCCAGCGGCTGCTGGGACCCCGGGGGCGCGGGGCTGTGCCCGGTGGCCTCGCTCCCCCACCTCGCTGCGCAGATGACGAGCAGCCCGTGATTTCAGGGATACTTCTCACAATAGCTTAAAGAGCTCCCCCTGCTAACACCCCACTCCCGGCCACTCATCCCTGCCTCTGTGCTGCGTCTGCAGCTGGAAACACATCTGCAAATTGTCTTGCAAGGGTCTGGTTTTGGCTGGTTGTTTTGCTTAGGTCCAGGTGGTCAGTGAGAACTGGTTATGCTCCTGCTGCAGGGTACACATGGGGAGGGCAGGGGTTAAGACTGGGCTTAAGCATTCGTGTTTTCCCCACAGGCATCTCCTTGCTGTCTGACTCAGTATCAGGTCCTTCAGAGCACGAGCTCTGACCTGGGACCATCTCCACCGGGGTACGAACCGGTCTCACGCATTGCAGAGGCCTGTAAAAGCACCAGCAGGAGCTGCCACGTGATCCAGCCCACGCTCCATCCAGTTGAGTTACAAGTCTCTGGCAACAGATTGCATCGAATCCTTCAGAGCAACGCAGAGAGGGTTCTGCTGCAATCAAAAAAATATTTGCTAGATTTCTAGGCTTACCAGTTAGCTGCTGCTTTACCCACTCAACATGAGCATTTGCACTACTTGAGATGACCACAGTGGCTCCACTGTAAGCGTGGGGGTGAGTAAAGTTAGTAAAGCCACGCTGCAAGAAAGGACACGCCTCAGAAGGATCATGTTTATCAGGAGACTTGTTGCTTAGCTGTATATGCACAAACAGGCATCCCATCCTGCAGGACACAGCTAGTCATGGGGGAGGCTTACTGTAAGTTACTGTTTTATTTGGCCCTTAATTCCCTTCAGAAGAGGGTAAGCAAACATCCGCCAGGAAGGGCTGAGCTGCTGCGCTCGCGAGGGTCATTCCCCGGTTTCCCATGGACCGGCTACGGCGCTGCCAGCAGCTGCCCACCTTCACCTGCCCTCAGGTTAACGGTGCTGGACCGATTCACGGCCTGGCTACTCCACATCTCTCACCTCTCCTCTCACTTCATCCAAACTGCAGATGTCCACCCTTTCTCACAAGCCGATGCAACTTCCAGTGGATTTTTTCCTGTTTTCTCTTAAGCCACAAACTTCTTTCTTCCTTGCACCCAGTGGGTAGCCTTCTGTGTTTGAGGTTTCTCTCAGATTTCTTTCCCAACTCCCACCTTTGCTTGCTTTTCTGACTTCACGTCACCATCAGACACCTAAGGCAGACTAGTGTTAAAAATAGCAATATATTCCTTGGACTAGGTGGCAAACATTTTTCAAGCCATGGCCTACAGAAGACTAGCATTTTCTTTAGTGTTTTCCCATCTTCAGTATCCTTATTTCAGTAGTGAAATCACACGCCTCCCTCTTATAACCATCTTGTGCTAAGAAAAACACCCTGTGGCCCTCAGCACAGCAACCTACTTGTGAAGCGAGCCTTTCCTGGAGCAGGAAGCTGGGCTGGGTGACCTCCAGAGGTGCCTTCTCAGCTTGACTACTCAATGGCTTAACCTATAACCTCCTGGGAGGAAAGACTGTCTTAAACAGGATTCAGTTCTTTTTAGACAGAACACGTGTGAATACCAAGTACTCGCTGCAATAAGCAATGCATACCCTATATAAACACACTACGCAGGCGTTCCAAGTGCTCTCCATTTTATACAGTCATAAGTCACTTGCAGCAGAAGCAAAATTGAGTCCATACTCCCCAAGAGCCATCTTTGGGCTTCCGAGCGCTATCTCTTGTCGTAAAAAGGTTTTGGTCCTTACCCTATGAGAGAACCCCAAAATCTACTGGAGCTTTAATCCATACCATGGAAAGCTACGTGCTAGTTGAAGAAACAATAACACAATTGTTTGCTCTGATGCACGGGGAAACAGCATTGAACTGACTGCACAAACCTATTCGCTTGTGGTACCAAGATCACGGGCGGGGTTAGGAATCACTTTGCCAAAGAGCTTTCTAAGCTGTCGTCGGCAGTCTTTCATTAGGGCTTTTTAGACTCAAACCGCAAAGCTAAATTACTCACACCTTTATTTGAACAGATTTTCCTCACCCACCTCTGCAAAATCACGCTATGCGCTCAGCTCCGCTGCTCCCCCACCTGCCTCCCCGTAGGCTGCTCGGCGCAGGGGCTGAGCGACGTTCACAGAGAAAAGACGCAAAGATGCCCTTCTGCTCGGCAACAGCCTCCTCCAGCTACTGGCTCGCAGTGACAAGGCAAAGTTGCAAAATACAGACACGTAAACCTTCAAAATTAGGTCCATTTTGTTGCTCTATTCCCACATCTTACTGGAAGCTGGCAGCAAAAAGTCTCAGCTTGCAGATTTCGCAGACAGAGGTTTGGGGAACGACTCATGTTGGCAGTAAGAAGAAAGGAAGCGACGGAGCAAAATGGCCACTGGAGTCGGGAAACTGAGAGAAAGAAGGATGAAGCGAACGGAAGAGTACGGAAAGGCTGCCAGGTGAAAAGAAGATAAAGAAGAGGGATGAGCTATTAGTGGAGGTTGGAAAATTTAATACAGGATGATGCGAAATTGTATGAGAGGAAATAGGAGTGGGAGGAAGCGGTCATGGGACATAAAGGGCCAAATACAGCTGTAAAAGGGTGGGGAAAAATCAAAACCACATTTACACCTATTTTTCATCCTAAAAAAGGAGATTAAAGATTTGCATAGGGAATACGTCTGAATCAGTTTAAAATGCTGCGTGAGAAACACCAGAAACCACAACACGAAGTTAGCAACGTCTCACATTTTCAGGCCCCAAACGCAAGCGACTCCACCAGTTCTCAGCCCAACGCTTTCCGCAGTGATCCAGGGGAGCGAGGCACAGGGGCGTCCCAGTTTCTCCCAGAGACCGTGGTTTAAACCTGAACTTGCCAGAAACAGCAGACACTCAGGGAAGCACGAGGATGCTAATGACAGAGAGAAAAGGACCCATACGGTTCTCGCCTCCAGTGGTGCCCACCTGTTTGTCATCACCACGTTTTCCCCTATGCACGTTTCCCAGATTTCCATAGGCAGCACAGCAGTTACCGGGCTTCAGTAACTCCCAACACCTACTGCGCGCGCATCCGTCTTAGAAACATATCCAGTTCCTTCCCAGACATGTGCTAGCCCATCGGAAAGATGTAAAATCTTCCTGATTTTTAAGAAACTATCAAACATGCACACAGGCAGTCAGTTCATTTGTTTCCCTAACCCTACAGCAAGGGACCGTGAGGAGTAAGCACCAGGGAAGCGGTGCAGCTGCGGGTGGTGGGTTTGCACCCGCCAGCCCTGCTGTAGCTGCTCTCTGTGCAAGGTAGCTTTTTTACTTTTAACGACAATGCAACAGAAGAGTAATGGGAAATAAAATTAATTGTAAACATTTATTTAGAAGTGGAATCAAATATTTTCTAGCCAGCTCCTTTCAGGTGCCCAGATGCACATTGCCTGTGTTCAGTTGCTAGGATCTCTGTTTCAGAGTGAAGAGGAAACAGCCACTTAGATCTGCTCTGGAGCTGAACAGAGGTCTTGCTTTTCTGCTTATTTTGCTGCCAAATCACTGAGGCCACTGCAAATATCTGGTGCCCCTGTGCAGCTGAGGGTTATTTGAAGCTACCAGCTCTATTTATCAGTCTAAGTCCTATTGTTTAAAAAAAAAAAAAAGTAGGTAGAGTTCACATCTTTCCGCCACTTGACCCAAGAGGAGGCATCAAAGCTTTTTGCCTTTTTTTCTCCCCCCTCTCCTTTTCCCAGTAAATAAGGATGGAAGAGGATAGAAAAGAAGCTGTTGTTCAGACCTGATCAAAAGCAAAAGAGACAGATCTCTGTTCAAAGGGAGCCTGTCCAGAGTCGCTGCTTCAGATGGGGTGAATGGTCTCAGAAGGGCGTGTAACCCTCTCCCCTCCGTGCAAACAAGGCCACCCTTGGTGAGCATTTGCTGGGCCACTGCAAACCTCACCCCAAACACCACCTCTAAGGTCGGGGTGCTAATGTCCCCTCTGTGCTCCCCCGTGGCTCAGTGCTAAAAGGAGGGGCATCAGCTGCAGCCTCAGCCTTCAGCCTTTTCAGACACAGAAACCAACTCTAGGGCAAGGAACAACCGCTGGCTGAAGCCATTTTCTCCACATGCAAGTAGCTGATGCCAGTGATTGCACTCTGGGAAGAGAAACGTGCTTTCTTGCAACAAGAACCTTCACATGTCCTTCGCCTCAATGTCACTTTCTTTCACAGTTGCAAGGATATTTGCTCAGCCGCCAGCTTTAACAGCGTGTGAGATTTCCAGAATTCATCTTTCAGCCAGGAGAACAAGACAGATTTTTTAATACCGGCTTACGAGTAATGAAAAAGTAATGTATTTCTGGCTATTTAGATAGTGACGTGGCTAAAACAAACGCCTTTGTTTCCAGCAGCTGCTGACAATACCTGTAGGGAGCTGTTCCCAAGGCAGCTATCTCTGGCACCGGCGGCGGGAGGATGTAAACAGAGTGCATCGAGTTAATGGAAAACACCGAGCAGCCAGACCTGAAAGGAGCTGTGCTTAGCCGAGCCTCTCTTGCAGGGATTACGTTCTCACGTGTAGCAGCAGCAGCACCAGCTTTCGGAGGGCAGGTCTTCACAGGGACGGACAGCCGGGGCTCTGCTGCAGCAGCGTCGCCCTGCCGAGGGTACGCGCGAGCTCAGGGGTCAGCGCCGAGCCGACACGCCGTACGCCCGGAGCTGGCTTGGGTCCGGTTAGGTCGGAGCTGACGTGTGGCTGTCTGTGTCCGTCCACACAGACAGACCCTGAGATCAGAAAGATGCTGGTGGGTTATTTTGAATGACATAGTCCTGACTTGCACACTGTGGGAGGCGTGATGGGAACTCTTTCTGTCTTTCTTGATAATTTAATGAGCTGTTGTAATGAGGGATGCACTGAGCCCCTCATTTGTATGCAGTTCCCACATGAGATGTGAATATTAAATTCCTCCAAGTATGAATCAGCACCTCTTACTCCCACAGCTCTTTCTTGTATCTCTCCATCTCCACCAGCTCCACAGCTCCAGGTCCCCCCACAGTCCCCTGGGCTCCCCCACCTCACTGCCACCTTTGCAGCCACCCGAGGAGAGAGACACGGCCCCAGTCACCATCAGCAGCATCGGCCATTCGGCAGAACGAAGCTGGAGAAAGGGTTTCGGCTCTCTCTTGAGAACTGACTGCAACCGGGATAGCCCCGTGGCCCGCTAGCGTTGGGAAAATTGCATGACATGGGAAATTAAACCTACAGGGCATCGCTGTCTCTGACAGCTGGTAGTTTAAATAATGAATTGGTAACCATAAACCCTTTTGAAATAAAAATGAAGTTTAAAAAACCATAAACTTCTGAGACACACCTTTTGACGGTGAAGGGCTTTCCCACGTAGATTCCACCAGCAGCCATCACTCAGCACTGGCAGACAGCAGGTGCCTGCCACTCCACATGGGGAGAGACACACTCACCAAACGAGAAAAGTCAGGGGCTCAACAAGTTTGCAAATAGCAGCAATTCCAGTCCAAAAATCATTTCCATAGCAGAGGGGAGGAAGCGCTCCCTGAGGACAAGGAGGCTGGCTGGCTCTCGCATTTTTTCTGCTGAATAGATGTTTTTTTGTATGCAGTGAAGAAGGAAAAATAAAGGGAGAATGGGACGAAATGTAAAAATTCAGAATTACAGTGTAAAAGTCACCACCTGCTCCTGCAAAACAGGCTAGTCTTTATTTCCAAAGTCCTGGGAGTTGTAAACCAGGATTTCTCAATAAAGTGTGCTAAGCTAAAAGGCATGGAGATAGCGACAGATCCAGACTTGTTAGTGCCACGAACATTTGTCTTGGCCACAACATACACTGCGTACACAAAGTGCTGCGTCTACCGTCTAATGCCTTCCACGTTCTACCCAAACCTGTGCACAAAGTCCCGCCTCAGAAGTGTTCAGAAACTGAAGTCAGATTGCGTGTCTTAGCATAAAAACAAGCCCAGCATTTTCCGCGCCAGGATTTCTGCTGTAAAGTCCTCCCTTTTGGGACCTTCCCACAGTCATCTCACCCGGACTCCAGTTGCTCGAGATCTCCAGGACCAAAGCCAAGAGTACCACAGGAAGGAGAAAGTACAAACCTCACACCCAGTAAACGGGAACTTTATTAAACTACCGAGTTACTCCGAAATGTATAAATGTTCCATTAAATACATTCAGTTTTCTTTTACACAGATTTATAGAAATTTATTTACATATTCCAAACACATTTAAATTATTTTTCAAGCCTGCTACCGATAAAATTTTTTGTTGTTTTTTTTTTTAAAAAAAAAGGAAAAGAGCCAATCATCTGCTCTTGCAGATGTGCATACATACACACAGATAGAAACAAGAAGGGAGATGCTTTTGTATCTATCCCACAAGGGAGGCAGTACCCAAAAAGCTTACAGGGTTTCAAGCAAAAAATTCACCCTTGCCAAAAAGTGGGCTGTATAAATTCTCCCTGTGGGACAGACTCAAACAAGAGGCCCTATGCAATACTTTATGGTGTTTAGGTATGATGTCTGCATCAAGATTTGCTGGTATGTGGGAAGAGCTAAAGGCCCCTTGCTAAATTCAAAACACAAAGCTGGCTGTCCCTGATACTAGCCCATGAGAAAGAAGCACGTGAGCAATTAAACGGCTCATTCTCATTGAATTACGCTCTCCCGGCACCGAGGGATAGAGCAGACAGTTTTACCGCTAGTAAGTCAATGCTGCTTGTCCAAAGAGGTTTTCCTTTTATTTCTTATTTTATTCTTAAACGAGGCTTTATTCATAAGTGAATAAAAAGGCAACTCTTTAAATAATGTCCCTGGGAGAACAGCGATCAGTTTCCCCACCTACATACGCGTCTCTTGGGAAGACGCAAGGCATGCTGAACAAGTTTTCCCCTACTCTCTGTACCTTAGTCTGACAGGAGTTAAAATTTGTATCTGTAGGAAAAAAGAGGTCTCTATTTTCTAAAAAGCTTATCAAATACTATAATTCATCCTTTAGAGTCTTTAAACATTAAAAACCACATTTGAAGCAACCAAGGAAGTCTGCAAAAACATTGTCATGCGTAAGCTCTGTGTCTCATGCTAAATATTTATGTTGACAAGGAGAGGGAGAGGAGGAGGCAGGGAAACTAATGGCTCAGTCAGAGCCATTGCAACATTAAAGTAATTTGGTAGTAGATAAACCAGTGGAAACATGGAATGGTAAGAAAGTGCTCAGCACTACATCGCAGCCTTCAAGAGCTGAACTGCAAACAACCTTGATATGTATCATAAATATATGGCACTTCCGTATGACCAAAAGCTGGCAAGTTTGCTTGCCACCGAAACAAGTCAGGAGTAGTCATCGTCACCATGGCCACTGACGGCCCTTCCAACAGGCACGGCCTCCAGCCGTGCTACTCGATGCAGCACCAGCCATATCTACTTGCGCATGCAAGACAACGCTGCCGCATTCTTGGCGAAGAAGCCTCCTGCCCAGCAGAAAGCCTCCTCCAGACACACACACACACATTCATAAAACATGCTATAAATTCTTCAGTGAGGTTAAAGACAGCCACAAACGGCAAATGTCTTGGTTTACTGTTTTTTGGCCAGCAGTTCCCAGTCTGTCCAATTGCCAGCAACGGACTTTGCAAGAGGCAAAAAGAGTTCCTGAATCCAAGGCATTGAAAGCAATGGAAAGCACAATCACCTAAGTTCGTTTTCAGTTCCACAGGATTCACTGTGACATAGAATAAGGAACCAACCAGCACAAAGGCTTGAGGCTTAGGAGGAGTACACAAAAACTGGCCTTTATCCATGTTTTCTGTCACAAAGCGTTTCATCTCGTAGTTTAACTTCTTAAAGCTTTTTGGCTTTTGGTGACCTTCTGTATGACAAATATGTAAAGTTTTGCTGTTACGCTTGCATTCCACCACAGTAGCTTCAAATACATTCAAATTCGTAAAAAAGGATTTAGACCAGAACACAACTACTTGCCCTTTTCCAACGGTGTGCCGTAATTTAACGAGCACATGATGTTGCTTATCGGCAGTGTTACTGTTTTAAGGAATTTCACGACACAGACATCCAGTGCTTGAACAAGCATTCATGTTCCAAGATTCTAAAAAATCTCTCCCTTATTTCAGTAACGGCTTCAGTATTTTACCAATTGTGGTCCGGTTTGCATCTTTCAGTTTGAGAGAGGCCTTTTCCACTGTTCCCTGCTCCTTTGGTGCAGGCTCCGCCTTAGTGCTGACAGCTTCTCCCTGCAGGATGCTTCTTCCAACCACTCTGGCACTATTTGCTCTCTTTAAGGTACTCACACTGTTCTCCTTTGGACTCGGATCATCAGAGGTTGCTGCTGGCTTCGCTCTAGGCAGCCTCTGGGACACAGACCTTGTGATGGTTGGAGGTCTGGACGAGCTGGATAGATCCACTTTTGCACGCTTTGAAGAAGAAGCCACTGTATTCCTCGCAAAGTTTGGGACAGTGGATGGTGTTTTGGGAACGCTGACTGTGGCAACCTTGGTGTCATCTGTAGGGGTCTGGGGTTTTACACTGGAGCGACACATCTTCGTTTCGTCTAGCTTTGATTTGACATTACTCCTAACAGGTTTAGAGCTTGGCTTCTTGAGAGAGACTCTGTCCCTCTCGAAGTGAGCGCTGCTCGAGGTGACAGTGCCCCTTTGTAACCTTGGCTCTTCTACCGACATGCTGTGCCTGTAAGGACTTCTCGGCAGCGTGTCTGTCGTGCCTCGGACAGAGCTGCGATGGGACAGCCGACTTTCCACTGTAGTAGGTTCACGAAGTGCCGGCTTGGCTTCCGGCTTTTTCACACTGCTCGGCGCTCTGTTTGACCGAGAAATAGGCACCACTTTCCTCATACTTTCATTCTCAGAGGCATTCAAAGTTCTTACAGGTCTGGAAGACGGTGTGTGGCTAGGGCGAGTGCCACTGGATTTTGAGGAGCTTGGAGATCTATCCTTTAGAGAGTTTCTCTTTGATCCTGCTGGGTCTTTATTTTTTATGGCCTTTTCTTTAGGAAGGGCGTGCTTGCTATTGGCATCATCCTTATCGTTTGTGGAAGTGTGAAGAGACAGATCCTTGGCAGAAGCAGAATTCAGGTTTGAGAAGAATGTTCTAGCCCTGTACGGAGCTTCATTCCCAAAAGAGTGTGCTTTGGCAACCTCACTTCTTACCACATTGCCTGCTGATTTAAAATCATTTCCCTCTTCAGAGTCCAATGTCAAAGAACAATCAGTCGTCGTATCTGACATGTAGAACATTGGCCCATCTTCCCTACTTCCCGAAACACTTGTATCCATAGACACGGGGCTGCTGCTGCTGGGCTCCGAAGCTTCGCTCTTGCAACCCACTGCCTTGGCTTTACGGTCCTGGGGCTCTATGGAACTTCTGCAAGCTGGAGGCAGGTCGTCATCGGCAGTGCTAAGGGAATGAAAGCTCAGATCATCTAGAGTCTCCAGGTCTGCTCCACCAGCATCTTCTAAATATATCAAAGGTGTATCCTCTGCAGGCTTTGCTCCTTGAATATCAAACTTACGCAATCCTTTAACAAGTTCACGCTCCTCAATTGCAAGGGCCAGAGCATTTATGTCTGTAGACTCCTCGCAGGGCACATTGGAAGTGTGCATGTTGTAGTCGGTGCCTCTCTGTGAGTAACGGGCACCAGGACCGGTTGTGCCACTGAAGTGACTGGGCTGAGCTGGAGGCACCTGCAGTAGGCCACCGCTTCTCACTTTGGTTTCAGACTGTTGGTGTAAGTGCAAGGTATTTAAGTTGAGATCTCTTGTTTCTTTGGATTCAGTCCAGGCAACGTTTGGTCTTGCTTGTCGGGTGTTTGCACGGGGAAGGCTGTTAAACTTGTTTGGATCCTCGTCTTTTGAGATTTCCAGGAAACTCTGCAACTCCCTGTCTGCAGTAATCCCCAAAGAAAGCCGAGAGCGTCTGGAATTGGGGTTTCTGTATGAAGGACTTTGAGGTCTCTGCTGCAAGAAGGGAAGAAATTCTTCAAGTCCTTTCTTGGCCAACATCTCCACATCATTTTCACTGCTGCTCCGCCCAAAGCTCCCAAGCTCTCCAGCTGCCCAGGATCGACGCTTCTCCTCCAGCTCCTTTCGCCTTTGCAGACTATGAAGTTCCTGGATCTCTCGTTCCCTGTTTTCCTGATGAGGAAAAGCATAAACACATGGCTCAGAGGACAGTGTCCTATGCATGAGAGCATGAGAACAAGTCACACTCCTTTACCTTCCCCTTCATTTCTTCCCATCGAAGTTTGCTCCTACTGCTATCACCCTCCCCCAGCCCCTAAAACATACACACAGTAAATCACCATGGCAACCACAGCCTGCAACCATTAACCGTATGGAGAGCAGTCCCCTGCATAACCAATGCTGGCGATGCATCAGTCTTGTCCACGTAAGAAAAAAATTCACAAGTCCCTGCAGAGACCAAGAATGTGACCTATCAAACTCAAGTAGATGTCAAGTCCAGCCAAAGAGTTCCTGCTATAAGATGGACAGCTTCAAGTCCCCACCAAGTTTAAAGCTGGCAGTTTTATCAGGTGAATAAACCTCTAGTGATCATCACATTTGTATTTTAAGATGAACTTGTCAGACGAGCACACAGCCAATGTGTTTCTTCTATCCTCCCTTACTACAGTTGTGACTGTTCCTCAGCAAGTGTGCTACCTCTGACTTGAACATTACCGATTGGAAATTTTGTTAAAAGACATTACTTAATTTCATATGAAAGCAAATAGAAAAGTTTACACAATGCTTCACGATCATTATTCAGACATCAGCTGACACCACTCAAGGACCATTAATCAATGTTGCATTCCAGTTTTGGATCTTGTATTCACTGTTGGCTTAAAAAACTGGCAACTATTGTACAGAACTTGCCCAGGGCAGGCTGGAGATTTTGAGAGCTAGGCTGAGGGGTTTTGGTTCAGAAAGCCATAGAAAGAGGTAGGTTTTTTACTAAAATCGTTAGCAGTGGATTACTGCAAATATCAATGTTTTAACTGTACCTCTAGGCTTCAGATTTAATCTAGCTGAAACTTCGGCTGAACTTTCCAGGTTATTTTCTGAAATGCAGAACCTGGTTTTCTACAGCCAGCACAGCTATAGCAAAAGACAGAAGGGGGAGGCGAGTCTTTACAGAGGATTTACAATTACACAGTTTTCCAGCACGTTGTTAAATCTGTTCTGAGCAGTGACACACTGTTTTAAAAAAAACACACCTATATTTGTCTGAGGCACTGTCTAGTTTGATCTTCCCATTGTTGTGACAACAGAAGAGCTGCACAACTAGAAAAAGTCACCTAAAAGCTTTCAGTAAACAAAAGCCTAATGCTGAGGCTCTTTTTGATGAATGGGTTGATCTACACCTCTTAAAGTGGATTTGAGACTACACTGGGCTCTGAAAGATAAGATGCATTAGAGACCTAAGAAACCTGAACAGCTAAGAAAGGAAAAAGAAAAAAACTTGCATGTCAGGAAAAAGGTCTGTGGCAGGGAGCTTTCTTTCACAGGTATGGAATTACAGAATGCATTCTTGCCAAATGCTAAAGCTCAACTTTAAATATCCCATTGTAAAGACAAATGGTTAAAAATAGTTGTAGATATTATTATTATATTCTATATGAGACAAAGAACATTTTAACCTCACCCAAAACATGTTTCAGGAGATTTTATTCAAGTGAAAAATCTATATTAAGCACATGTAGATATGTTAAAGAATTGCAAAAAATGTTTACACATTTGAAATATGTGCACGTGGCCATTATGGCATAAGCCATCTTTTTTAGACTGCTGGCTGTGCTGTCCACACATCACACTCATTTGTCAGAACTGCAATCTTTATTCTGAATGGTTCTGTTAATTTTGTAGGGACAGAGGTTAGTCCCCACAAAATACCTAGTTAGCAAATCTCCTCAATGTTTGCGAATCAGAGACTAATTTGTTGGTTTTAGAGTGTAACTACAGAGAGAGGAAGGAAGATCGCCATTGGACCCTGAAGTAACTGCTATCCAACAACCACTTGCAATGTTCGACTATGAATTAAATGCCCCATCCCAAATAATTGAATGTGTATGCATGAAGTCACCTCTCATTAAAATGTCTGCAACAGTTACCACCATTTGGTTTTACATATTTGTATAATGTTCACACATGTGCATAACTACATGCTATCTTGGGTGGTAAAGGGTAGGCAAACTAATGGTACAACAGGCATGTCAGCTGAACATCCTGTCGGCTTGCTATAAATCAAGATTGTTCTCTCTCTGAACTAACACCCTTATACAAAGTGCTGTCCAATGCAGATTGCATAAGGCAGAAAAAGAAAGAAATGTGTGGATCCGTCTCATTCATGCTATTTATAAAGGCATAAAAACCATCTGTAACAACAGGCAGACTTTGCTGAACCAAAACTGTAACCTGTGCTGATACCACTCCTTCATCTTGGTATACTTCTTGAATTATTTGGGACCAATTTAGGGTACTCAGCAAATGAATGGTCAACACTGGGGATGAGGTATCTTTGTACCATAGGCCTGTTTAATTTCTTGAGTTTTCACCCACAAAAAGCATTTGAAAGAACAAAGTAGAAGACACAGTCCTTACTTTACTTGGTGAAGTGTGTCTAGTCATGTAAAGGAGGGCAGTGGAGAGCCTGAGCTAGTGCTGATTCAGGTGAGTACGTCCATGCAACGGGGTGCCACATCTCAAGGCCTTTCCAGTGATCTAACATTACCAGTCCAGGGCCTGAATAGTGAGCACCAGTCAGGAAGTCTGTGCAATCTGTTTCACCGCTCAGCTTAGCAATCACCAACCTCCTCACGAAAAGAGAAGGAAGGAGTCCCCTTACAAGTAGCCCTGTAGGCTACCCTGAGGTATATCATCTCAATGGTCGAGTCAGCCTGAAGCAGAAGTAACGGTTTTAAACTAAGGGAGGGTAGATTTAGACTGGATATAAGGAAAAAATTTTTAACAAGGGTGGTGAAACACTGGAACAGGTTGCCCAGAGACGTGGTCGATGCCCCATCCCTGGGAACATTCAAGGTCAGGTTGGATGGGGCTCTGAGCAACCTGATCTAGTGGTAGATGTCCCTGCTCACTGTGGGGGGTTGGGCTGGATGACCTCTAAAGGTCCTTTCCAACCCAAAGCATTCTATGATTCTATGCAGAGCAACGCGACTGCACACGGGGCTGGGCAGAATGATCATTTCCCACCTGCCTTCTGGCAAGGAATGCCTACAAGAGGGCAGTCTGTTGTAGCCATTCAAGCAAATATATCAAATACCACAAGGTATAAAATGTCCCCTGTGCAGAAAAAAAAACTTAATTCATGAGAGCCAACATCTATTTCAAATGCATGAGAATCTCATTCATTGCTCTTACCTTAACAGCCTTGTTGAATCTTACACAGAATTCCTTAAATATCTGGAAACATTCATCCAACTTCATAGTTTCTTTATCTTCACAGAAAAAGTCAATGAGAGCATTTCCCTCCTTTTGTAATTCTTTTTTCTGGTGTTCAAGCTCCTTTAGATGTCTTACAGCAAACTGTAGCAAAAAACATACATGGCATGAACCAGACAGAAAAATCAAAGTCACAACAGGTCATGTATATGTTAGGAACTTTTGAAATTTATGTTCCAACCTCGGAGCTGTTATATAGCCCAGGACAGTGACCACTTCGGAGCCCCTTGAAAGCATCACAAGTGTGATTTTCCCATTTTCCCTGCCACTTTCAACTAAACATAAATGGATTAATACTTGCTCCCTACTTTTCCCCCAAAAACGTGGATAAAATCATGGATATACATCACAGAATCAACTCCTTCCTAAGATGTCCCTAAACCACAATAAAAAAGGTTGACATGCCAGAAAGGTAAGGAACCGCTGGAAATATGTGTATTTTAAGACATCCACAAAACATCCCCCTAAAGTACCACTTTGAATCATAAGTGTAGAGCTATACAGACAGGGTTGGAGTGGATTAGTGGACTTCTCATGAGGAAGAGAATAAGGCTATGGTTAGACTTCGAGCAGCAGAACTCCTTGAAACACTTTCAGCAGCTGCCTCTCTGTCTCCCATCTGCCATTCACTTCCACCCTTGCACAATCCCAAATCTGAGGTCACATGTGACTCAAAGTAACCTGGGGAGAAAAGTTAATTTTCAGACAAATCTGTCCTCTGACACTGTCCAACTCATGATGACCTAAATACTTTTGATACTGCAGCAGTAGTGTGGGAATAGGCAGCTGGAGGCACTGGTAACCGTTTAAGCCAGCCCTGCTGCACAAAGTTACTTGGCAAATGATGCCAGTAGGGTAGGAATAAATCTTACTTGTTAGTCTTTTAAAAAAACAAAAGCACCCAGTAAAAAGCTGGACTGAAGATAAACTGGACAATTGATAAAAGCATACGCAGAAAATTAGTTCCTCCCACATATTTCAGTAATTTATTCATGAGGATTAGATAATGAAAGCTGACTTTTAAATCAGCTTGGTTATCACCTGTAATTTAGAAACAAATACCGGAAGTATTTATGTAAGGCATGCATTTGTAAAACGATTTTTTCCCCAACATTTCTTTTGGAATGTGGCCTACACAAGGTTGTAGTGTTACATAAAATCAGCTATTAAATTAAGAAAAATCCCAAACATGTTAGAACATAACATTAAAGAGTCTGGGTGCAATGGATAAAAGCCAATAATGCAGAGTGAATGAGGACAGGTATTTCAATCTTAACCCGCCCCTTTCTTCATCAACTTCTCATCTGCCGAAAAACTTCAGGGACTATTAACTACATTTGCAAGTTGAAAATCAGGGCGGGTTAAGTTCTAGATCAACACCTGCTTTCTTAATTTTAATAATTATCTACAGCGTGAAACAGAAAAATCATTTTATTGAACTATAATACATATTTCTCCAGGCATCACCACATACTCGGAAAATACCAAGAACTCTGCTTCAAAGGTAAGTGCTTTGCACATTCATGTCGTTAAAGTCACAGCAGTACTAAAAAAGAAAAGGAGAATCCACCCAGAAGTAATGGTACAGCTCAGAATTATACATTCTGTGCTAAGGGTAAACTAGTACAGAGAACAGTCTCTTAACCTTCCAGTTTCTAACAAGATCTCTTCAGTCACCCAGCAATCAGGATTCATACACATAGCATGCCTCAGCTAAAACTGACATGCTCCAGTATAACATAACATGCAGATACTATATTTTGGGCAGCTGTGAAGTACTAAACCAGAGACCAATCCAAATTGTCTTATATTTTAACTAGTGATCTTCATCAGTCATTTCACAGGCATTAAACACGCTTGCCTAACAAGCCTCAGGCAATGTACACTCAATATCCCTCCCTGTAAAAACACAGTCCTTCCAACACTCTCGCCTGACAAACAGCATGTAGCTGGAGCACCTCTGTACCACTGATAGGGTAGACATATAAAAACAACGCTTCTGTTTATTAACGTGTCCACACAAATTACACTTAGCTAAGGAATGGTGCTGTATTCAGGCGACAACAACACATTAACATGGATATCCTACAAACCTGGAGAAAGTTTTCCATCTGCTGAAAGAGTTTTGGGTCTCGTCGAATGCTGTCTTTAACAGATCTTGCCTTGAAAGACAGTGAGTGGAGCTCTGCTTCTACATTTTCAATGGATAACCTAAAAACAGCATATACAGAGTATGTTTATTAAGGGGGAAAGGAGTTGCGTGCAGGTTAGCCACAATACGCTTCAAAAATAGATGTTTAACATGAGGTGCAACCTGGCTATCAAACAAGACCTGCCTGTTCAGGAGATTTTTCAGAGCAGACACTGAAAGTTAGGAGAGCAATAAGCACACTTCTTCTTATTTGCAACCTGAAAAGATTCCCATGGGGTATGGTTTCACGAGTAACTCCAGCCAGTCCTACCCAACCTTACCATGAGAAAGGGTAGTGCTGCCCTGCCTCTGACCAGGTGTTCCTTTTCTTTCTCCGGTGCCTGTGCTAGCACTCATTTTCTAGATGGCCAGCCATATCTGCGTGCTGAAAACTAACCTAGGAAAAGGACAAACCAATTTGCTTCCTGATGGATCATTTGCTTGGTACAGCTGATTACATGACTGGGTCACAAGGGATTATCAGCCAGGACTACCCATTTTGACAGTAGTATTTGGCATCACGAAACTGCACGTTACGTTCTTCTAAGCAGTCACAGCAATGCAGCCTACACAGTCTCAACTCAGCAGTTACAACATGTCATCCTTCTACCACGTACCAGCAGCAGAGCTACTCCTGTGGAGAAGTAACTCAGAAATCAAAGACCACAGGAAAGAGCTCTGATCTGACGTAATCTAAGCGTTATCCTGGGAGATCCACGTTCCATACAATGGGAGCTCCCACCTAAATCTCTGTCACTTTGAGGGTAAACGCTTCTAAATATATGGCATTTCCTTCACAAGAGAACTGAGCTTTGCCTAGGAACTGAAGCACTACAGTTTCCAAAATGATAAAAATTAACAACTGTACACATGCTCCTAACTAAGGTCATTTCACCAGCAGCATGACTTTAAAACAACGAAGCTGACAAATTTGTGGCAGACTGACTGAAGTGCACATGGCAGTGGATGGTGACAGCATGCATAAGTTTTCCAGTGCACGCACAAATTAATGTAATGCATGCTGTTTTTTCTCTGCTTATTACTTCATCTGCAAAGGTTAGTTCCCTGTTCTGGGCAGATCATGGGAGGTTTTGCAAATAAGAAAAGTAGTAGAAGATACAGGCTTTATTTTTCTGCCTGTGAAGGAGGAAGAGGATGGCCGACATGTGAAGAAGGCAAGACAATAAAAAAATAAAGAACACAACGGTAGTTGTTTTAACATGCTCTAATTGGGAGGATTTATGAGCAACCTGTACATGACAGTTGTCTCTAATAAAGATCTTCCTCGTGCCCAATGGTGAGACAGGTATTTCGTTCTGTTTCATTTTCCTGTACAGAGTGCATTCCCTGAACAGATTCCAGCATGAGTTGCAACAGAAGATTTTCAGCAGCAATGAATGTGATCAAAGAACAAAACAGTCAGAAAAAACATCACCAGATTCGGGATTCTGCCTGTTCCCCTGCTGTTTGCCAGGGGGCTTGGATGCTGAGGGAAGCTACATTCCCCAGCAGGCCACGTGGCAGACTGCCAAAGCGGTGTGTGGGTTGGATGGCAGAAAGCCACACAGGTGGTCCCTCAAAAATTTTCTGATTAACTCCATGGCCACTCCTTTCCTCAGAAGATTTCAGAGTCCTCTGCAGACATTACTTAACCCTGCATCAGATCTAAGAGATTGGATCCATTTTACAGCTGGGAAAAAAATGTAAATAGATTGCCCAAAGCTCAAGAGTAAGGAAGTAGCAAAATTGGGAGCAGAACTCCAGCACTGCTAGCTTCCAGTTTGGGGCTTTAGAACACACTGTCTCACAAAAGCAAGGACAGTTATCGAGGTACAAATCAGGTTCAATTTAAAATTATGCAGATAGAGACTTTAAGATGAAAGTAATACAAAGCCCCAAACCCTTCAGATATTCCATTCACGACAGAAATGGAGAAGCAAACAAAACATCAAAAAGCATCTAACAGCAGCGAGGGCCAGTACCTGTACCTGGTACCAGATTGGAAAAAGTATTGTAGCTCAGAGAAAGATGAAAACCGGTTTACGGAAAAACAGTAACATGCTTTAGTTCAATCTCCTAAAAATAATATACACGCACATGTGTTTGACAGACACAAATCTACCAAAAACCTGTGGAGATCATGTCATAAAAAGCCGCGTACCTGAAGGCACATTGCAGGCATACTTCTGCTAGCAAATGGAAATGAAGCCCTCAAAGCTATAGCGAACATTTGTAAAGATCTCAGTTTTTGTGCCAAGACATCTCTGAATAAGCCTCATTGCTTCACAAATAAGAAAATTCCAAGCCACAGTCTAAGCGTAAGTTCTCTGTTTTCTTTTGACTTACCTGGCGGCATCATGAACAGCCCTAATTTTTTCTGAGAAGTTGAGAAGAGCAGCATCTTTCTTTTGGGCTTCCTGAAACAAACAGAACAAAACCAAAACACACACAATCCATTAACATTCCACCATCACGCCAAAATCCCTAAGTCCAGCAGTTCTAAAGCCTCTGGGAGGGCACTTCAAGGTTTCTCTCCCACACTGTTTTCCTTCCCGTTCAACCCTAACACAATTGAGCACTGGACATCCCTTAACCAAACACAGGGATCAGAACTAGAAACTTTAAACAACAGCTTCGGTTTTGCAGTGCACAATAATAGCTGCTTCTGCCAGTGAACACAAGCCACATGTATTAATAGGGAATGTCAGGGAAAGAACAATTTACTGATGCCCATTGTTTAAGCAGATACACTGTTTCCTGCACAAACATCAATTAATACTCCATTGTTAGCTGACTAGAAATCTGTTAAGCCGGTTTGTACACAGATAACCAAATCCACATATGGAAGCACTGAAATTCTCTCCCTTCTAAAATCAATAAGTTTGAAAGGAAGGAAAAATAACTTGAAAAAAGTCTGCAGCAGCTTTAAAAATACACGTCAGTCACTGAGGGAGGAAAAAAACCCCACCCTACCAAAAACTCTACTCAAAAGATTCAAGGGAATGAGTTTTTATCAAAATAAGCCACCACCCCAGTGTAAGAATTCAGGACCATAAGATAAAAGCTACAATGGGGAAGTCAGATGAAGACAAGCTTTTACATGATATAAAAAAACTCAAGTTTTCCATGGGTTTCTGGATAGATGACCAGACATAAGTAAACTGGTGACTTCTGTGGCAGCAGAAGAAAGGTGAGGATTAGCTGTAGAAAAGCTACTTTTTCTGACGCACATGGCCCCTTCTACATCTACGGCTCTACATCTGTAGCAGTTGCTTACACCAGCAAAATAGTTTTTCTGTACCAGAGCAACAAAATGCAGCAGACTCATCCCAGGTTTGTTTGCCTTTGTGTCCGCCAGCTTGAGCAGTGATGACAGTTTAAATCCAACAGCATTGCCAGCATAACCTCCCTAAAAAGAAATGAGCAAACAGCTGAGGCATGACATCAATGGACTGCAATACTAACAAGGAAGTTTGGTCAATCAGCCATCTCCATTTTGGTTGTCGCTTACCGCATTCATAATATTCCCAGCCTGAAGGACCAAGTGCAATATGGAATGCAGCTCCTCACAAGTCATTAATTCTGTAAGGAACAAGAAAATTGCTGTCTAACAACTCTTTGTTTAGAAATATACATGGTCAGTTACCAAACTCCTCTTCACCTCAAGCTTTTAAAGGTGAAAAATTTTATTTTAACAGGAAACTACAACAAACTGAAAAGGTTGTGGGGAAAAAAACTGGTACCACATAATTCAAAGTCACAAGCACAACTGACAAACCTCAAGTATATGTTCAGACCTCAGCTTTGCAAGTGTAGTATTTCCAAGGCAACTCCCAGTAGCTCACAAAAATATTTGAGGTCTAATCCTGCAGTGTGCAAGGTGTTTCATGCAAGTGGTTAAGTATCCTCACCACCTACTAATTTCAGTGTGAGGCAAGTGTTCTGCACCTTGCAGGATCCATCTGCCAGGATTGGGCTTTTGAACAATTATTCTTTTTCTGGGAGACTTAGCCACCATGCCTGAAAAGATAACAGGCAATGTTTAAATTTTCCTTGCTTTTCCCACCCCCACTATGAATCATTCTTTTACTTCTGTATGATCACCAACTCAGAGTAGCATTTATTTTACTTCAGTCACATCAAAGATGATTTACAACAGTTATATTCAGTGTGATGCAAAGAGTCAAATGGAGTAAAACCGCCTTTTAAAGCTTTTCAATCACAGAAACCCATTTTGTATCTATTTCATTTTTTTGCAAAATGCACAGTAGCGCTCTGTCTGAATTCATACACCTTTTCATCCAGTCACATATAAACACAAAACAATACACATGCTTAAAAGTCACCAGGAGGGAGTGCCTTAGAAATAAGGTACAGAAATTCAGAACTGTGAAGACTTAATATATTAGCATTACACAAGTGGCACCACAAACCAAGTAACTCCAAATTTGCAAGTTCCCATATGGCAAGAAAAATAACATGAACTGGTTTTAATGTAAGGTACTGTATCTTACACCGATTAACATAATAGTAAAAGGTGGAGCATAAATAATTTAGAAAACTATTTTGCTTCGAAGTTCACATTCTATAATCTACTCTGCATTTAACTGCTCAACACAATACACTAATCTATCATTCTGGAAGCAGAGAGCCCTTGTATCTTTGGATTTCACTCTTGGCAGCCTAAAGACATAGAACTAATTAAATAACCTTTGATCTAACAAACTATAGGTGAGGAAGAAAGAGGAGAGAACAAAAAAGGAGAATACCAAATTTAATAAGGCCAAGAGGAGAAGTCAACATCTAAAGACTTTGCATAGTAAGAGCCTGCTCAGCATCACTATGAGATACATCCATTTGCAGGCTAGATAAGAACCCATCAGGCTATTTAGACCATCCTAACCCTTAGTAATTATCAGCATTAGAATTAAGCAAATATTCTCTCAGCTTAATTACAAGGAAAGAAACATAGGAGATGGGAACAGAAAAGTAGACATAATGCCCAAACAACTTCGGGCTATCAACAAACCCTGAAGTGAAAAGACCAAATGGTGGAGAGCACGTGACACAAGTGGACTGCAAGGAGGGAAGCTCCGTCAGTCTGATCTGCATGACTAGCTTGATGCAGGAGCCAGGGACCAAAGCGTCTCCTCTGGAGGGAATGAATTCACCAGTTCACAGATGTCCTGGGTGAAGGACATGAGGGACAACAGGGCGTGGCTGCTTTTATGTATAACATATTCCCTCACACGTCTGTTGCTCAAAACACAAAGAACAATCATTTGAAAGAGTTCCCAACACAAGGCCAAACTCAAACCTCAGCCTAAGCTAAGGCACATTTTTCTGAGTCAAGAAGGACCAGTTCAGTCCCCGCTAGTGTGAAAAACACACCAAGCTTTTCTCCTTTTACTTTCACTAAAAACGACTCTCCTAAGCACTCGGTGCTCATAGTTGAATATTTTTACTACTGTGCCTTTTTATACCACTAGCAGCTGTCTGAACAGTGCTCTAGTAGCCTGTCAAAAGAACTGCCAGCATGAAATGGGAATTTCATATTGAGGAACAGAACAAATAGGCAATCAAGGCATTTGAAAGGTCAGCATTAACGTTTAAATGAAACCAGGAAATGAACTATTATCCTGCAGAGTAGAAGACACCAGATTACCTTACAAATAACCAGATGCAGCATTTCAAAACTTGTGAAATGTAGAAAACATGCAGAGTACAAAAGAGAAATACACAGAACAAAAGCAGAAAACAAAGGAATAGCAATAGTATAAAGTCTCCACAATAAAAGATTTTAGCCCACCAATACTGCCACCTCAAAAAGGCAACAGTATACAGGGAAAATTGGAAACCATACAGTGATTTTCCCTATGGATCTCTGAAAGAGTGAGCAGAAAGGTGTAACAGCCACATTCAATCAGAGAGACAGCGACACATGAATGAGCAAACTGCACTCCAAAGACAGTTTATCCTAATTTGGCCACAGACACCTTTGCTTCTCTCTGTTTTGGATAAACAGCTTGTAGGCTTTGGTCACGAACTCATTGCTAGTGCGCCCAAAGTCTCCAGATTTTTGATTCTGGAAGCAAAGATTCGCCAGGCACACCCTGACGGCATTTGTCAGAGGGGAGTTAGCTTCCATTTAATAGCTAAGGTACCTGAAATTCAAGCTCTAGTCTTCATAATGCAGACTAATTAACATGCTGACAAAAACAAGAGTATTATGCATGTCCCAACATGCTTAATTACCTTTTGTGGCCCGTCTTATAATTTTCATGTCATCCTGCAGAGAAGCACAGGAGGGTGAGAATTCCCTCTCTAACACCATGGCTTCAATCCTAAGAGCATAGCTGGAGCACACAAACAAACAGGTTTAGAGCTGACAGCCAAAAAAGAACATTTATCATGTACAGAATAAACCTAGTATCTCCTTACTTTGGCACCTGGATTAGTAAATACATGAAGGAATCAGCTTGAGACAGTTTTGATACATCTCCATCAAAGGCTTTTAATTTCTTTACCTAGAAAAGAGAAAAAAACACTAGCAAAGAATTTTATCAAAGATCAAGATTAACTTGACTTTGGAAGGAGACACCTTGAAAAGCAGTAAGTTTAACAGGAGTCATTACAGAGTCCACTCAGTGACTGACTGAATGGCTTCAGTGTCCAAGCTCCTGTAATTTGCACACACCCCAACCATAAAAAAATAAAACCAGTAACATCACTCTTGTCCCAAAAACCTAGCTACAGAGTCCAGCAGAAAAAGTATGATGCCATTGTTCTGACTGACGATTATGATTTCTGATCAATGATTTCTGATTTCTGATTCATCGTTCTGATTTCTGATCAACGATGGCTTTCATCACTATGTTTAGGACATTGCTGTTCCAGTTTCCCCAGCAGAAGTGGCTCTTTTCTTTCTGACTGGTCCATTTGCTGTTGTCTAGCTGTTCACCCAGGAAATAGCTGCTTAAGTGATGAGCTGAAAAATGATCCTCAACTCTTCAACAACTGTGATAGACACTTGGGCATAGCTTAAAGTTAACTCTGTTCAGCATTTCCAGCATAAGACTGCCTAGATCTCTTTGGCACAATGCAGCTAAGGTCTAAATTATGGGTTTTTTCCAAGATACTTGCTTCAACCATTTCCTCCAAAACTCTCTTTATGGGGTAAACTTCACACTCTTAAGTTTGTACTTTTTCTTCTTTTATACAAAATATTTTAAAGATAAATGCAATCTTGCATTTTAAGTTACTTAGTGTCAGTACTTTGAGAACACTATTTACATGCAAAGGAAATATCACTGCATTAATTTTGTTGGTCTTCCCTCCCAGCTCCACCAAAATCCCTATATTTGCATGATCTGGAAGCCACTGATCTGCCCACATACTTACTATGTGTTTATATAGAAGAATTGGAAAACATATGCACATATGCTTAAGTGTAACTGGAATTTCTTCCACATCTCCCAACACAGCAACTGTGTCCAAAAGCAGAGCTCACTCTCAATTACACTATTTCTTCATCCAACCAACAAGTTCACACCCAGTATCAGTTGTATGTTTCCACTGATTTACACACCAGCCCATCATCCTTCCTTTTTATAACATTACACTTATAGCCCATTCACAATCACACTTAGACAGATGGTCTTCAGTTTTAGAAAGCATATTAAACTATCCCGGAGAGAGGCACACTACATCAGGGCATCAACAGTTATCAGGTTGCCATGATTTAGCAAGATATCCACAGGTTTTTTTTTAAGGCATCAGGCTCCAAATTCATCACTTCAGCTATTTTTCTGCTTTCACAGTAAAAAAGTGACTGATTTGTAGTGGAAGACAACAATCAGGGATTTAAAATAAATTCTGCACTAGGAGAAGAAAAGGATTTTTTGAACAGCTTTGTTCTGCTTTATTCCCATTCTTTTTCCACATCATAAAAAATGAAAATATCGAGAGCACATTAAGAAAGAGAAAACAAAAATTACAAATTAAACCCAGAAAATGCTTCCTTTTCAAGCAAAAAAAACCCCACAAACCACCAACCAACCAATAAAAATTTAAGACTGAGAAAGAACTAACCAAAGAGTAATTTTTATTCAGGCTAACTCCATTTCCTAAC
>Ga0065711_1027684_pt1 | contig 46773 bp, 18 predicted proteins | sample Hoacrofraction12_FD_59098 | JGI IMG/M metagenome (GOLD analysis project Ga0065711, IMG submission 59098) | Hoatzin crop microbial communities from Cojedes, Venezuela - Epithelial fraction 12 v2 (version 2) | ecosystem: Host-associated > Birds > Digestive system > Esophagus > Crop | place...
AAAAAAAAAAAAAAAAAAAAAAAAGAAGAAACCAGTTCAGAAAAAGAGAAGACAAAGAAAAAGACCATCTTTGAATTCTGATTCGCACACTGGGTGCTGAACTTCCCTTTTCCCACTGCAGGTCGCCCTGCGGTAGTCGCTCCCGTTTCAGAACGACTGTTGGACCAATTCTTTCCCAAAGCTCCCGCTCCCCTCCAGGGGTATGCTCAAACACCACAATGGTTGCTTCAGCCAGAAGCACTTTCACACAGTTTGAGCCAAAGTTGCCCCAAGGAAGCCCTAAATCATGCTGGATGAGAGCTCTGATGGTGCTTCTAATGGGATCAAAATTTCGTTTCCCTAATGGCAACAAAGCAGCCAATCTGGGAGAATTCCCTCTTCCAGAAGGACTTACTGGAAGCACGAAATCGCCCTGCGGCTGGCTGGATACCTGTTGGGGATCATAAAATACCTGGCCTCAGTGTGTTCAGTCTGGTGTTATACTGGCTTTCCAAGTGCTTTTTTTGCTGTGCAGCTTGCTTTATTTATTTATTTAATTTTCACAATTGATATTTCAGACCAAGTCCTAGGTTTCGGACATTTGCTCTCAGAAATCAGAAAGCACAAGTCATATTTAGCAGAGCAAAGAACTCAAAAGCCTTCTAAGAAGGACATTATCAAATGCACAATGAGTGAGAATAAAGAATGCTCTGACCTGTTCAGGATGGAGAATCATCCAGACTTTCAGGAATTCCTTTACGTGGCCACTGAAGACCACTGAGGATAAACAACGTTTGTGTGGAAAACATGACCATTATTAGCTGAATCTCTAATTAGAAAAAAATGTGTCAACATCTACAAATATGTAAGGAAACAAGTGTGTGGGAAGTCATCACATAAAATAAATCAGATGGAAAAGTAGCAAATGGAATGAGAGAAAGAAGTTGAGAACAAATGGATGAAATTGCTTCACAGGTAATGCGTTTTGCAAATGGCACACTGAATCTTCATTGTTCTTTGTGCCTTTTTGGCATCCTCACACACCACTTCCAAAGAGGGAGACACAGATTTCCCAATAACAGGTTCCCTCTCCTCCAGTGCTTTCAAACTGTCTACACATCACCTTCAGTTTCATTGTTGAAAAGCAGAAGGGACTGCTACTCTCTTGCCACTCTCCCGCTGTTTCCTTCCCACCCACATTGTTTCTAAAACATGTCCTGCATCCTCTCTTCCAACTGTGGTTTTAACAAAGCAGCATAAGGAAGTAGTGTATTGTTGTGTTTACTTCCCTTCACTGAGATGTGGGTTTCTGACAATGATGTTGGGCTTGTTTGGGTAGTCATCCACCAGTAAAACTTGACCAAACCTGTTGCATCCTGAAGCAATTGAGCAAAATAGAGTTATGGCTGCTGTAACCTAATCACAAGCAAAAACATGTAGGTGAGCTGTAATTATCAAGGGTTCTGCCATCTGATACCATTTACAGCAAACAAAATTAAAAGACTTAAACCAGAAGCAAATGAGTGGAAGCTTTTTCTTATTTTTTTGAATAACTGACTAGTGACTTTTCCCTGGAGTTGCATATAAATCTTATCTCCACCAGAAAATCTATCCTGAACCTTTTTCTTCACGGGACATCGGGGGCTGAATTTCTGTATTCTCCTTCAGCACTGGAAGTACGTGAGACCCAACCGATAAAATATCTCGAAAGGATGAGCTCAACGGCTGATTCATCAGGTATATGCCAAAGTTTGTCTGAAAAAAGCAAAATATTTACTGAGATGCAACTCATGTTAAAGCAATCAGATCTACAGAGGATCTCAGAACCCAGATATGTTTAGAAAAACAACATTGCTTTAAGAATAAGGAGGCATGTATTATCTCCATGTAATTAAGAACATATTTAACTAATTAACTATAATAGACCGGTAAACAAAAGCTGACCCTATGCTATTCAAGAAGAATACCTTAAGTAAGTGAATAAATAACCTAGCATTTCATCATGAGTTCCATAGCATCATGTATGTAATTTACACTCCCTCACAGTCTTGTCATTTAATGACTGTTCTGGCTTCTTGATGAATACAGTTCATGCATTATCACAACTAAAGGCTAGGCAGCACGAGAATGGATGTATGTTCAAACAGTGAGGAAAAGTCTTGCATCTTCTACCATGAATTATTCGCTTTGTTAACAGAGCTTTGTTCTGTCTAGCCTTTGTGAATTTCCGTTCATTTGTTTTTATGAATATTTTAGTATATTATACAGAAAATATTCAGAAAGTTTGTTTTATTAGGACTACTACTTGTTATCTGTCATTACCTGTGAAGCCATCCTACATAAATATTAGAAATACTTAGATATGTGACCTCGTGATACTGAATAATAAGGAAAAGAGGAACAGAATAGCCACTTCACCCACTGACCGCACAACCCTCGCAGGCACCGAAAACCGGACCTGAGCGTCTGCATTCTTACGTGTGCTCTTAATCTTAAGGATGTTGAATGTTAGTTACAGTTGTAGCTGGGAACAGCTCCGTGTGATCTGGAAATGTCACAGTAAGAGACACGTGTGGTTTTGTGGTTTTGTCTTCCAACAGTGGGGAATTTAGAAATGCTCAAGAAATAGACTTGCAATCTTATGATAGTATTTTCCAAATGGTTATAGAATTGTTAATAAAAGAAATATGTAAAGTAACAAATAAAGAATGCTGAAGACCATGTTAAATTGATAATTGATTTGTAGACTTCAGAATGTCTTTGTTTTTCAAACTGAGGACCTTGGAAACCCAACACTAATTTTCTTGTCTTTTTTTACAGGTTTCAGTAAAAAGTTTTTTGTTTTGGTAGGCTGCAGCCAAAAGGTACCAGTCACTCTGAAGTGTAAAGTAAATAAATAAGCAAATGAAATTCATTTGGTATTTCTGAAAAAATAAATTTTAAATGCAAAACTCTATTCTTCTTCTCCATTTCCTGATTACATTTACTGCCATTGTTCAGATCAATGATCCTGAAATTGAATTACATTTACAGCAGGTTTAGAAAAATATAATAGGTAAAAGGAATTGCAACAAATTAAAAAAATTACTGAAATTAAGGGTGCATATTTGACAGACTAAATATGGAGGCAGTATGTTTTCTCCTGTTCTTGCACTGTATAATTAAATAAAGATACAGCAATGAGGTAATACAAAGCAGCTTCTCGTATTTGAAGACTTCGTGAGAGGTAAGGCTGAGACCTACTCCCAAGTAAGAGAGATGCTGTAAAGCAGAGATCTATCCAAACATGGCCTCAGACTCTGAAGTTGGGTCTGTTTAATTTGTAATTCTAAACATTACACAGAAAAACAGCTCCCAAGCAGAGTTTTTTTGGCTACTTCTGCTATTCCTTCATCTCACTGGCATTTCACATACATGGGGTATGAGCTGGACCTGATCAGGCCTGTCCTATTAATGACCCTTTTTGGATACCTGTGACCATAACGGTGTCAACACTGCTGGACACAGGGTAGATCCTTATGGTCAGTGCTCTAGTATTTAATGCCGAGGAGTGACTGCAGCACAGTAAGATCCCAGTCCTCTAGCACAGTGACTGTGTTGGATCAACCATGATGCTAATATGGTAAATTAGTAACTGTTTCATTTAAAATATTAAAGTACATGGTATTATTTTTCTGTTCTTGCATTTCTCTTATTTGTTGACAAGCTGTGGCTTCTCTATTGGCATAAATGATGTGTTTTTCAGCCTTGTGCTTAATAACCTGGATTTACTTCCTACACCTTAGTGCAAAAATGACAGTTGTTTTAAAAAAATCAGGCAATCATAAAACAAATATTGCAAAATGAATAGTTCGTGCTACACCACAATTCACACAGGAAGGAATTTTATAACTCATCCATGTAAATGAACTTATTTGACACATGAGAAGTTTATATTTATTCTACTGACATCCTGATTTATCTTAAAATGAGACTAAAATAAATCTGGGCAGATTGTTCACTGTGGAGAATTTAATTTACCAATTTTTCTGTTGTTGTGAAACACTTAGCAAGATTGCTTTTTCTTAAAGTACTTTAAACCACTCAGAATCATTTAAGAAAAGGCATGTGTGAATACATCTTACCTTCAGGAGTTCTCAATACTATCTTAATGCTGGTCCTTAGTATTTCCCTACTCTGGGCATCTAAAGTCTCCTAGGATTTTTTTCAGTGCTGAGACTGGGTGATGCCGAAGGAGTTTTCAAGGTGACGGCGTACTGACAGTATACATATTTTAGTACTAATGCCTGTTTGGAACTGCTGACCTCTTTCTTTTGTGAATGTTCTTAAGACCAAAACTTAGCTGGTGATTACCAGAAGTGGATTTAATATCTTTTAAGTAAATTTCCTTCTTTTTTCAATAATTACAAATATTGACTCGGCAAATACTGATAACAGCATCCCCCCCCCAAAACCACAAAAGCTGTGCATCCTGCCATTTCAGCTCTGTTTCAAGAGAAAGATAAAATGCAGAAATTGGCCCTCCTCACATTTCACTGTTGACAAACGAGGCTTTCAGACTCAGAGATTACAGCTTGCGGAGTTATTACAATGAACTCCATAATCTGTCTCTGCTGTTGCTGCCTTTTCCTGACTTCAAGGGTATTTCACTCTGCAGATAACCTCCCCAGAACACGCTAAGAACTGGGCAGGGAGTGCTGGACTATGAGTTCTGTGGCTTTACTCACTCAGTCTTCTGACGGCAGTAGGGCCTCTTCCTATCACTCTTAAACTTCACAGGGGCAAAAAATTCAAAGCTTCTTGATCAGTAAAAAGCACAACACTTCACTGCTGAGAGAAATAGATAAAATGTACTTATTCTTGCCAACAGTGAATCATATGATAGTCATCACATTCACTTAAAGGAGGAGCTATAAAATGCTGTCATTCTTGCACGTTGTTTCAAGTACATTTACTGGATCAACAGTAATATGTACTGCTTAGATACTCACTGACAGAGAAATATCCTGGGTGCAGTATCTCCTCTGGTAAGATGGAAGCCTGAGGTACTACATCTGACAAAGGCTGAGATGAGATGCCTTCAAGCTACAGCTCCTAAACAATCAGTTAACTCATGCTAGCACTTGGTAGGGAAAATGCCCTGCTAGAATAAGTAACAAGCACATAAGTGATATTGCATGCTAAAACTTAGCTTTGGATGGATGAGTTCTGGATTTTGCCCCTGGATGTAGCTTTCAGCTGCCTTCTCCCAGTAGATAAATTTACCCGTTCATGTCTGCTCATTTTATTCCCACAATAACATAGCCTCCCTCCCATGCAAAGGTTTGGGAGATGCAATTATTAAAGCTGAATTTTTTTTTTTAATGTAAGGATGTTTTATTAGCTCTGGATTCACCAAAACTTATTAGTAAAGCCTGAAAAAATAGGAAAGTGGAAGTACTCACTTCCAACATGCTGATTTTTCATATTGGAAAAAAGGGAAACTTTTAAGCTGGTGTCAAAAACCCCCCATCTTGTTCTGTTGAAAATACCTGGACAGCAGAATGTTTTCCTAAGCACTGATTTTCCTTTGCTCTACCTTAAATAAACGTATTTTCCAGTTCAGAGAGAAAAGCGAACCACATTATTTCAGACGTCTATTAATTACATCAATCACTGTTTGCAAATGTTCCAGATCTTTGGATGAAAAGCATTGCATGGTGTAAAGCCCTGCATTACTATGAAAATGATGATAATGATGCATCAGATGAGAGAAGTCATTTGCTATCCTTGCTAATGTTTCAGAAAGCAATCCAAAGGCACAGCGTCTAATTCTGCAGGGAGAGAAGCTCTCCCAAGGCACAATGAGATACATAAAGGAGGATCAACAGCGCGCAGGAAAAAACACAAGCCTTTTAGTGTAAGAGGGCATGTGCAAACATAATGGATTTCCCTTGATGTACTGCTATCCATACATTTATGCTGGGGCAGACTGCTAATGCATTTCCCTTTGCTACCCTGACAGCAAGTGCCAGCTTATAGTACTGCTGCAAATCTACCCACAGGGCTTCCACTATTGTTAGTGCTAAACTGCATCTGCAAAACGCAGGAGACAGGCAAGAATTCAGCGGTCTCCCCGTCCTGTCTATGTGTGTTTTGCATCAGGTGGTGACGCATCTGAAACAGCGTGTGGCTATTTTTATGCTATTTGCTTAATGTAGCTATCTAGTCTTTCATAGTCTCCTGCAGCAACAGAGAAGGTTCTGTCACAGAAGGAGAGCTCATTTTTCCTTTTCAGTCAAACATTACAGAAGGAATCCTTAATGAGTGTTTCTTCAGAACTGATGACAGCAGAGCTAAAGTTTGCTTTGTAGAGGTGTTTGCATTTTATTTCAAATGTGAAAATGTGATAAAAGGTTTCATAAAAAGTAGCTGGCTAGGCTTCAGCACCCTGCTTTACATTTATCAGGAAACATGCAAATTGCTTGTGTGGCTAATTACAGTACCTGGTTCTGATTTTCAGCTGCAGCCCATGTATGCAAAGCCTCAATCTTTCAACTTAGAGCACCAGCTTCTCAAGAGTCTCGGAGGCATGGAGAAAAATATGATTTCAGAAACAAATATCGAACCACCTCTTACAAGCCTTACTTTATTTAGCTTATTATTGAAGTTCATTGGCAGCAGCGCTGTCATTTGGGCCAGCAGTTTGATAAAGTTCGACATATTTTTCCAGGTTGGTGTTCTTGGAAATCCAAAACAAAATGGTAAATATTGATATCTGGCCCTCTTGTTAAGCCTTCAGGATTTGCAATCCATTTGTATGTGCAATATCTTTAATGTTTTGGAAATTGAGCAACTACGACAGCCTTTCAAAAATATCAGTTCCCCTTGTACTGGGAAATTAGCTTAAATCTTATTTTGCTGCATTGTTTTTTTGTAGTTTGAATCGCATTATTGACAGCTGGGAACAAACACTGCTGAATTCCTTCACTGAATCTGTATCTGATAAAAGAAGAAAATGAAGCTTATTAGACGACTCTGTAACAGAAAAGCGCATGCTAGAGATGTGAGTCACCGAAGGATTAGCTCTGCAATTTAACACAGTCACATGAACTCGATGTTCTTTCTCTCTCCCCACTGTGAACTGTGAAAGGTTTGGATCAATGTCCTCTGCTTAGCACGCTGAAGATGCCACAGTCCTCTGGTGGTACTCGCTGACAGCCAGCTGGTGACCATCACCCCACAGATGACTTGCAGAACGGATGGGCTCTGAGGTCTTCTCAGACCATTTCAGGCAAAACTACCAGTTCAAACTATCTCTTTCAGCTGTCAAGCTAACCCAGAGGACTTGGCCTTTTGCAGAGCAAGGCACGCTCACAAGACCCCATCTGCCAGCAGGGCTGAAGGCTGGGAAAAATAAAAAAAGCTGAAGGCCCGGTTCTTTGAAGCATGAAAATCGCTGTGCAGCGGAGGGAAGCAGAGCACTCCCCCGCTGTGAACAGCAGCACTGTGCTCTGCCGTGCCTCGCCTTGCCACACGTCTTTTATCTGGTGCCAGGCTGTTCTCGAGAGGCTGGATTGCTCTCTCCGCCTTAGTTCTGTTTCAACGAGTTACTTGGTTCTAGGAGTGCTTGTATCAAGAAAATCTTTGCATTGTTGAGTTAATCAGAATGAAAGAGAAGTTTGTCATTGCTGTAGGAAACATGCAGAAGGTGCTTTGCCTCTCCTGAGAATCTGCATCCCGGGTAAGGTTTTGTTGCCATTTGGGAAGGTCGTTGAACACAGAGTGCTCTCCCTCCACAGAGGATTCAAGTCACAATCCAGTAAAATCCAGGTGGGTATAGAAAGTCCTCCACATACTGCACCCCGTGTGGCAGCTGGGCAGCATCCATACCCGGAGCTCCAGTATGCGCTCCAGAGTGTCCCAGATGTTCCAGCTGTGGCTCACAATTACCTGGAGAGGGCTTTTGTCCTCAGGCTACCCACCATGGCCAGGAGCTCATGGCACAAAGGCACATGTGCTGTGGCGATCTGCATGTCAGAGCCTGCCGTGGAACCCTAAGCCATCTCAGGTCAGCAGGAAGCTGTGCCGAGAGAGCCAGCTCTGCCTGCTCCCCTCTCCCCGTCTCCCTCTACACCAGGCAGCTGGGTCCCAGACGGAGCCAGCGGAGCTACTCACCAAGGATAACATTCACTGAAAGTGTAGCTTAATGAGTCACTGAGACAAATCAATTTATTATTTTTTTTCCAAACAAAGAATGCATTATTTGTCTCTTGTCTGTGCATTGTTTGGGGGAATAATTTTCAGCCTCTTTGTTACTGTTCTGCCTCTGTGCCGTGCCCAGTCTCTGGTGCTTGGCTGGTATTGGTGAGGCTTCTGAGCCCTGAACTGGCTAACGAACTTTTACAACAGAAGCTTAATGAACAAGAAGCAATGAATTTAGAGCAAGGATTTTCAGCTAAATAAATACTTATGAGGAGATTTGTGAAGCTTTTGGGATGCCAAACTGTCTAGCCGTCGTCTGAGCACTCTCAATTCCAAGAAGCAATGCAACCTTAGGAAGCAGAAGGACTCCAAATGACGGCCTGTATTTCATGCTTATTCTCCAGTCACTTTCTTAATCAATTACCCTCCACTCTGACTATATTCACATCTGCTGTTTTTCCTGCTAAGTAGTTTCTCACAGTAAGAATAAAGTTAATCTTATGAGCTAACCGTATCGTTTCAAACACTCTGACTTTTCTGCAGATTTCTCTTGTTGAATGACGTCAGTGCATCAGCTAGTGTAAACACATTGTAAAGCAGTACACAATGAATAAAAGCAAGCACAGTAAAAAATAATGCATATTAATAGCAAATTTCCAAATAAAATACATGTTGAGCATTTTATGGAAATAAGCCATGTCATATCTGGGTTCTAAGTGCATCCTCTTTTTACTGAAAAAACAAATGGTAACCATTAGCATAACAACTTAATCGTGAATATTCACTCAGCAGATATTTCACTATGCATGCAGTGAAGTCACTACATCTTTCTACACAGCTATTTTGGCGTATTGTACTGACCTTTCTACCTCTGGCAGCAGAAAGAGACTGCAGAAATTCTTTGTTTCGTTCCCCAGACTGTTGATCAATGCAGATTATTTGACATCTGCTACACGGACCCACAACCTGAAATTTCAGTTAAAGAAGGTTCATAGCTGTATAACAAAGCAGTACAACACAGAACAGTACAAGCTTCTGACCATCATAATATCTTAAAAATATATCTTTCACATACTTTTCCTGTGTCCTTTTATGCTTTCATTATGTAAGGGGTCAGGTCTGTTCACCTAATGCAGGTACATTTTCAAAGGATCTACTTGCTAAAGTCTCACTAATTTTTTAATTCGTTTTTTCTTTTCTTTTTTTTCAGGAAAACTTTCCCAGAGAAAGAATCTGAGAAATCAAAAACATTTACATATTTGTATTTCCTAATGGCTTCACTTCATCTTCAGGCTGGCAGGGCTACTTGCCCAAAGGGGAACTGAATACAAAATTAAGCTACCACCACAGGATTTACCCAAGGAGAATTTTCTTGGAGGTAAACTAACAGGGTTTGGTCTACATTGGTTCAGTGCAGCTGAAATACACAATATTCCCCATTCTTTCTTACAGGCATAGCACCTGTACATAATCAGAATGCAAGATGTGAATTTTCACAAGTTTATATAATCAGAAGGAATAATGAAAACCTCTACTGTAACATCATAAAAAGCATGGTCTTAAAGTTAATCCTTGTTTGAACTAGGGTGTGCTTTTAGGGAAAAAAACCTGCAGTGAATTTCTTCTTATCTAATTAAAATTAAGAAGGAAGACATATTCCAGTTTTCCTTAACATTGTAACCCTAACTCTAGCAAAGCTGTATGTTATATAGAAACTGTCTTAACAGTATCTCAATATACACATTCTACTTTTGTAACATGTGTCATAAATCTCAAATAGGGCATATAATTAAAGCTGACACTGCAAACATTTTTGTATGCTGATCTGAAGTGCTGTTTCAGTTCTTTGAGGTACATCTAGAACTGCTTGTACAACTCTTCAGTGTAATCATCAAAATCATACGTTTGGCTCAGCTTTTTCAGGAGACGATTTTCCATAACTTTAATATTTTATTAAAAGAACAAGAAAACAAGACAGAGAAGGACATACTTTTCCCTGCTTTGCTTTTTGCAACAGCTTCTACCATTTTCCTGGCATCAAGTACCATTAATGTAATTTCTACTGTTACTTCATCGGTATGTGAATAAGGACCTAGCAGAGACTGGAAAAGACAATGCAAGCTGCATAAGCTTTTCTATTTTCAGCTTGTGTTCTTCAATGCCAGAAACAGGAATGCCCTTTTATTCTGTAGTTTTACAGTATCTTCCACAACAGGATCCTGAGCTGAGACTAGTGCAACTCCAGCCTCCAACAAGCTATGCACCATGGATTTTGTCCTCATATCCTACCTAATGGAATTTTTCCTAATTTTTCTGTAACTCATATTACAGCTTACTGATCAAAGTACACACAAGAAGAGAGCAGATAAGTCATAATTTCCACCCTTACTGAAAAAATGGCCTCTCCATTTCTTACAGTACGCTGACCAGAAATAAACAGGAGTGATGTCCATCACACCTCCTAGATCTGACCGTAGCACTTCTGTTATTTACACCTTCATTATCATCCCTAAGAAAACAATGGATAAGCCACTTTCACATCCTAGGCAACACATTTTCAAATAGATATTCCAAACCTAAGGACCAGTCAAATCCAACAGAACACGTAATACATGGGTGCATCATTCCCTTAGGTTTCACGTGTAGCTTCTTCATGGATCCTTTGTTGAAGTTTTTCTCAAAAGAATGTATTTGCCAACAAAGTCTAACTCTTCAGCATTTTCCTTATAGTACAAAGCACATTATGTTGTCAAATACGATACGAAGCATAACATATGAAAAATCCCTGCCAGGCTAGACTTAGAAACATTTCTTGAATGGAGATTAAGACAAAATGCATACAACAGAGGGCAACAGACAGCAACTGTTTACTTGTATTCATGTCCAATCTTTTGGCAGTCAGTTGCTTGATATGTGTAGCAATCCGAGGTTACATTTGGACTATAATGCTCAACAGCAACCAGTATTCTCTCGTGACATGCTGGCTAAGTATTTGCTGCAAACTGCCTTGAAACAGTGATTATTTTTCTGCTCAGTTTGATAGAGGTGGGAAATTTTATGAATTATGAAATTAAAAAAAAAAAAGGTGTGGAGAAATATGTCAAAACCTCTCAATTATATTGAAGCATGTCTGCCACAGGTCACAGTTTTTTTTACACACTTCATAAATTTCATCTGTACAAACTGTGCTGCCCATGTTCCAGTCAAAGCCTTCTGAAAAATTGCTCTGTCTCCAGGGGTCAAAATACTTCATGATAGACTGGGACTAGGACAAGGGAGATGAGTTCACACCTGGAATCGCAGATCACCTATTGAAATCTCAGCCCACTCTTCTTCTTCAAAGGACTCTGGTGCACTGATGACAATGTTGGCACGGAAACGTGGGATTAATTCCTGTATTTCCAATGGCTCTTCCAATCTGTCTCACAGAGTTGACAAAGAAAAAGAAATAGTAAGGTTTATTAACTAGTTCTGCACTCGGTATCTGTGCTGCAAGAATCTAGTAGCTAATATGATTCAGCAAATGTTTCTCCAGCATAACCTGGATCAAATTTTATTACAAAGGCTATGAAAATGGCACAAGGTATTTAACTATAATTTCTAAGCCTTCAACTATAATTTATAATCCTTTGATTTTAATTTGTAATCCTCTAGGTGGCTTCTTCAGAGGTGTAACCTGGAACTGTGAAGGAGGTACAAAAACATGTAGACAGGTGATTGCGAACAGTGCATATCAGAAAATTCCTTATTAGTTATCATATGTAAGGCTAATGGTAACAAATGAAAAGATCTTTTGAGTTAGCAATCATTTGACTCATTAAATGCTTCTAAAACCAAAGCAAATAGAAACTTATTCTGCACATGCTGCAGTCGTAAAAGGGACAAAAACAGCAGACGCTGAAGGTGAAAAAGGCCAGTAGAGGCATTTTATGAGTGAATGTATTCCTCATATTATTATTATTTGCCTTTGGGATGCAGCAGATTGCACCAAATGATAGGTATTTTGAAAAAAATTAATCTCTGTGCGGCGATATCTCCACCTCTTTACAAGCACTTGAACTGCCAGAGTGTAGATTTGTGTCAGTGCGGAGAACATATATGAGGCAGACAGAGCAGCAGACTGCATACAAATATCAGAAATCTGGCTGTACCTTTGAAATGTCATTCTGCACTTTCCTTCTAAAGGAAGACTTGATCAGTACCAGAAAAAAAGACACCCCTAAAATTTGCAAAGGACTTCTCTCAGCGCCATTATTAGCAGGGAAGATTGTTTCTTTTACATGAGCTATTATGGATGTGAACAGGTTTTGATACTCCATCAGTGGTCTGTGGTCTGACAACTTTAGGATATGACACCCCACAGCAGAGGCACAAACCTGGGTCAGCAGTGAACAGAGAAGTTTCTGTCCTGGTAAAAAAATATTTAAACAAAGTAAGGATGTACAGTTTAAAATGTGTTATAACTAAAATGAAGAAAACCATGCAAAATCAAAGCCCAGGGAAAACTGTTCACATCAAGCAGTCTTGGCAGAAGAGTCCTGTTAGATGAAAAAAAAAGAGCTTTATTTTTATTTAAAATAGTCTGGATGGTGTTCTTTAGCAGACAAATGTGCGTAAGGCTAAATGGCCTGTGCAGACTTTCAATCAAATTACACAAGCCCGGCTCCACCGAGCCTTAGCTGTTCACAAGGGCTCCAGCAGCCTGGGGGTAGAAGATGGGATGGGAAGCTGAAGGGCTACAGGTTTTCCCTCGAGATCCCACAAGCAATCCCATGGCCGAGACAAAATTTGTAATGATTGCAGGAAATGGGAGCCAACAGAAAGTGTAAACTATGCCGATGCTCAGGCAGACAGAGAGGAAAATAGCAGTTGGTCAGCGCAGTTATTCTGCTGTGCTTCCCAGCTTTGCTGTGGGCTCTTGGAGCCTGGCTGCTGTGTGGCCTCCAGTTTTGAATGTGTTTTGTGACTTTTCAGTGCTTGCCACCCCAGCTGGTACTGGTGGGGGCATCAAAAGCCCCAGTAACCTCACAGCTGGGCACGCAGCGTTCTGAGCCAGCTGCTGAAAACTATTTCTAGTTTCTACTGTTTTATCCCTTGCTGCTGATCCTTCAAGACTGCAGTGCCCCTACTCCTAGCCTCTGCCTTCAGCATGCTCAGGCTCATCTTCAGAATACCTTGACTCTCCTGTGCCTCTCCCCAGCCCTCAGAACTGCTTCAAAATACTTGGCAGCATGTGTCTGAGTAAATGCCCATCATTTGCCACCCCCTGAAAACATGCATTGGCTCGAGGGAGTGACAGGCATCTTCATCCTGCAAATCTCAACCAGGATCTGTTGTGAAAATCAGTGTATTTTGCCAAAGCTAGCTTGGGTACTTTGGACTTCTCACAGTAGCAGGCCATGCAATTGTAGAATGCATTACATATATTTAACAGGCAAACTTGAAAATGAGTTTTTGCATCTTCAGGGGCGTATTTCTAGCAAAAGCATTTGAGCATAAGGCCAGGCCACGGGGATTTTCATGGAGGTAACCTGTAAAGGCAACACCAGAGAGGCGGATGTCTCCATATACATATAGCTCTCCAACAGCATGTTACATTCTAATTTTTAATTAAACTGCTGCTTCTGTTTTAGATCACCTCTCAAGAGCCAAGTGCAAACTAGAAGATTAATTTTTACTTACAGAAGATACAAACAGAGAAATTATTAAAACTAAATTGAAGATTGAAATTGTTTTATAAATATTAGCAGGTTTCCATTAAACAAAATCAAACCCACATGCCAAGAGGCTAAATAATACTTCCTAAGAAAAACATTTAATAAAGACCCACATGTACAGATTCTTGAAAGTACATTGCACAGTTCAGCACTTGGAAAGTTTGGGCACCACGATTTAGTAACAGTGCAGAATGATGGTGCTGTGTATCTATACTGAATTCATTTCCCCAGCACCCTGAGAAAGCACTGCATGGCAAAATAGGGAGAAGTTTTCTGACTTGTGCTGCAGAGTGGGAAGCAAGAAGCTTCTGGGGCACCATGGCAGCTCCAGACACATATGGAATTTTCTTTGAGGAGAAGGAGATTACAAGCCTAGTTGTACTGGAAGATAGCAGGTGCAAAATCCCCTGACATTGCATGTTTTACCAAAGTTCCCGCTCCTCCTTCACCCTCACTTGCTGCCCCCTCTGGTGCCTTACTCCTCTTCTTTGCACTCAGATCCCATGTCTGTAAGGTTCCTCACTGGGTCTTACCATGGAAAAAGTCTAGAAGCCTGCAAGTGGTGTCCTCCCAAGAAGATGTAACCCAGCCAGTCAAGCCTCGAAAGAAGGCATTAACTATCACTGAGAAAGAGTAGTCAAAACAGCTGAGAGATGGACTGATTCAAACCTTTTCCAGGCATTTTTCCCAGAGCAGCACTGCCATGATATGCTAAAATTGCCCAACTGGCTTCTCCTAAAGAAAGCAAACCCTCAGGCAATGCAAGCTCCAGTGGTCTGTAATGATGCTTTATTCAGGCAGTCAGTGCTTTTAAATCCTGAAGCTATATACGTATCCTCTTACAGATATATATATATATATATATATGTATGTATATTCATCCTCTAGTCAAAACAGGAATTTCAATGCAGGGTGCAAGTTTGGTGGGTGACTAAGAGAGATGACTCCAAGGAGAGGCAGGGAAGTTTGGTGTGACAGGAAAAGGGTGCTCAGAGACAAATGCTGGGGCTGTGGGATGCACAGCTATGATGGAGGCCTTGAGGGCAGATTTTCTGTGGAATTTGAGCGTGTCATAGTTATATTCAAGAAACAACAACCTTCTATTGTCAGCATATGAAAATGTAGTTAGTAATGGGTTCCTTGTCTTTGAACAGTGGGCTGGCTCAGTGCTTCATTTGCTGCTTGTATCTCCCACTTTTGTACAAGTAAAGCCAAGTCCCATTAAGAACTGAAAATAATCCAGTCTTGCAAGTAGTTTTAAAATATTTCTGTTGTGAATGTTTGCTCTAAACCTTAATCCTTCCCATAGGAAAGAAACAGTTCAGCAAGTAGCAAGATTTTATATTTTCACCTGCCAGATTATTTATGTTGAGAAAACCTAATTATCCTTGTTCTTCCCACAAATAGAAATTGGCTGGTTCCCAATAGTGTCCTGCCTCCAAATAATTTGACAAGAATTTTGTTTAAGTCTTCCTAAAGATCACTGGCAGAAAGATTATGTTCAAGCATTTAATCCAGATTTTCAGAAGTCATACAGGAATGAGTAATTATAGAAGTTTAGTACCTACAAATTTGTTAAACGCTGAAAAGTAACTATCCCTAAATTTCCAGATAAAACAGGTATATTGGCACCTTATGGCGAGATTCTGGAGCTCAACACCGCTGAAATTTGGAGACAGAAGAATCTTACCTTGCAGAAATATGCTCTTTCAGCTGCAGAATGCTTGCTACATTTATCAGGAGGTACTGTGCTTCATTCACAAGAGAGAGTGAGATGTTTGTAGCAGGTGCCAGACCTAAAAAAATCAATCCAATATTATAAAATGATCATTAAAAATCAGGAAAATTATACTAGTTATTTCACCTCATCTTTCCTTTGATCTCTTATACATTCTCATTAAAACATATTCACTGGGCTCCAGGCGCTAAGGAAAGATTCCAAGAATCCCCTCAACCCTGTAAATGGTAATGACGCAATGCATTTAGAAACTGAGATAGAGCTGACAATTTACCACATTTGTAGAACAATTTACAAGAGCAATATCGATGGATTTTCAATGCTCTTTCCATTTTATCCTTTTTATAATGAAATTTAGTCCAAGAATAAATTCTTTGTTTATAGTTTTTTCGTGATCATTTTTCAAAATGTTGATTGAGTTTCCAGACAAAATCATGGGCAAAACTATAAAAAAAACTCAGACTCATGTATCTGTACATTATCACCACATGTAAGAAGTAGAAGGGCAGCATAAAACCAATTTGGTTATAAATGTACACTTTGAAACCTACTAGATCAATATTGCATGACTCTCACCCTTTATCACGGTAATCATAGTCAGTATGATGTCCATGAGCCTGATGTTTACTAAGTGAGGAATCACAAAGATTTTTAAGAATGACAATGTACCTTTTGTATTTTTCTGATGCAACCTGTTTTTCATGTCTGAACTTTGTCTTATCAAGCGACATGGACGACCAAGAAACATAGAGAACCAGCCAGCAATTCTTTCTCCGCAGTCGTATGTTTTTACCCTGTTATGAGAAAAAAGGGACTTAATAAAACTTGATTGCCCAAATATTAAGCTGCAAAACTGAAGACAAATTACAAAGATGTTTATCCTGCTTCTTCCAGCATAAAATACAGAACATGTATTGTCTGATGAGTGATAAAACAGAGATGTGAAGTTCTGCATAATTTTATCTCCCACTTTCCTCAACTTTACTCTGCTAGTCTTGAAGTTAATATTCACAAGATCTAATTTGATTTTATACAGATAATTACTGTGGAATAAAGGACTAAATAATCATAACACTCAAGTACAGTAATTGGTAGCCCATATTACAATATTACAATATATTATGAAGAAATCACTCTCTGGTCTGTGCTTTTTACTAAAACAAAGAGGATTAATCGGAGTTGAATTTAAGGTTGCCCCACTATGCCATGCTCTGTGTAATTTTTAATGATCCCATCAGGTATAATGATGTTAATTCCGTGATTTAGTTCACGTTAGTACAGATTCTCCACATTAAAACATGGCTTCACTAGCAGAGCCCAAGTACCTCTCTATGTAAAGATGGTTTCCATAACTAGTAAATTGTCTAGTGAGTTATGCAAGGCTGGCAATAGATTTGCTGTCTTTACATGACTGTAATCTTTGCTAGAAGGATTTTGAGATCACCTGTCTCAGTTCAGGAAGGGCACAGATCAGACCACTGGGAAGTGATCCTATTTGCCATTAGATTCCTCAGCCCTGAGTAATCTTAACTTCAATCTTAAATTAGTTATCTGGGTTCCCTTACAGATAATGGAAATAAGTAAGTAGCTCCCATCTATGTTAGGCCTCAGGATGACTCTGACTCTGGGAGTGTTTAATTCCCTTTATTGACTACAAAAGGGGATTTGACAGACATCTAACTTTTAAATAGCATAAACAGATAAGAGGAATGCAAATTCTCATGCCGATCTAGGCAGGATTCTTGTAGTAAGGAAAGTGAGGTAGCAGTGGTCCTATGCTCACTGTTTTGTCTTACCCATCCAAAGAATCTGACCTGCATGGAGACCATCTGCTCTGTGAAACAAGAAAACAGCTCCTTGCAGCAAAAGATGCTAAGCCCTAGGACTGAGAGAAGTGGCTTCAGCTTTACAAAATGCTTTATAGGTTCAGCTGAGTTGTTCAGCTGAGTTACAGAGGTAAAAAGCTAGGACAAGTGAAATCAAAGAGATTTTATAATCCAGCAGGGATCAGATATCTCTTCAGTGGTTGTTCTGAATTTTGATTGTGGTGCAGCTCCACATCCCTCTCCTCACTCTGAGACTGGACTGATGCCGACCACAGGTGCATCTAGCCAGTGATGTCCTAGAGCTGAAATGAAACTCTGGTATTATGAGATGCAGGCACTGTGGCAAGAAACAAGGGCCAAAAGGTGAGACTCCATGTGAGATTCTGTAGTCTGAGCTGAGCAGTTCTTGTGTCCTTGCTGGTCGCAGTGTTAGGGAGAGGGCTGCTAATGAGAAGGCATGAATCTTCCATGGTAACAGCACAGGTGAAACAAATTGCCCAAATATTTTTTCCCACCCAAACAGAAGTCCTAGGGGTATTTAAATTCTCTACTGACCCAATTACCTCTAGCAGCCTTCTGGGACTTAGTCATATATAAATCAGAATCAAAGTTCTGCCCTTTTTTTTTTGTTATTTGCTTACCATTTGGAGTCACAGTGGCTGAGTTAGAGACACACAGCATTCTTAGCATTTCATCAAATGTCACTATGCATTTTTTGTATTCCAAGACTCCTATGCTTTTAAATTGATTTCCCTTATCATCAGACAATGGTCTGAGCAAGTACCACCATCTCGTCAAGGTCTTATTCAAAGTCCTTCTGTTATAGCTCAGTTCTACTCATTTTCTGCTTATGTTTATTTTTGCTGAGTATCACTTTACATCTGTCAGCATCACATTTCGTTTGGCACGCGTCAGGCAATTTATAAAGAAGGGCCTGCTTCTCTCAGATTTTACTTGCTGTTTGCCTTGAGTTCCCCACTCATCTTCTTACTCTGTCATTTAGCTTCAGTGCTTTACAGCTGGTCCCTCTAGCTAGGTAATTTATAGAACAAGAAACAAGGACAGCTGAAGTCTGAATATTGATCCCAAGGGATATAATACATATATTTACACACAACAGGACCAGTTCACCTTGGTTTTAACTACTCCTTTGTCTTCTACCACTGATATTCTTCTTTGATCTCTTTGATATTGTGGCCTGTCAAAAAAGGAGGCAATGTCCTTGCCTATTTCAGCGGAGCACTAACCTTGAGCATTTAGGGTCTTCTACAACATCAATAATCTTAACATCACTAGCTTCTACTTGCATCTGTCCAGTGTCAGATATTACACTTCAAAGCCATGTCCTTCCGACGTGAGCAGCCATGTCCCTCCGATGTGAGCAGCACATGCTGATGGACAACCCCTGCTGAGATGAATGCTGACACTGATGAACTGCTTCACAAGGGAAACTTGGCCTCATTAAACTTTTGTGGGTGCTGTGAAATTAAACTTCCTCATGTGACTGCTTGCAGAATCTACATCATGTGCTTTTCTCAGCTATCTCAGTGTAAATTCAGAGTAACCATCTAAGCCAATAGAACTGGATGAAATCACAGTGGTAGAGAGCAGAATTAAGTGGAAAATGCCTTCAGTAGGGGTTTCTTTTGAATAACAGTCTTTCAACAAAGACTTTGGCTCCCACTGCTCACCTCAGACACTTTGCAGAAAAGCCCCTGGACCTCAGATCACCTCCTGTCCTACTGTAAGACACTGATGTGCTCCTACTTCTCATTTCTTGGCCCCGGAAGCTTCCCTGCTGAAAAACGGGAACCTGACATCAGCGCTGCTGGATCTCTGAGCAGTCTGAGAGCCTCATCAGCATCGTCCACTCATTCTGCCTTACCTCCTACCTTGTTTAGTTGCTAATCACAGCCCACACTGTGCAGTTTATCTTGCATCTCCCCTTTCTTTGTCATTCCAGCCTTTCCTTCCTCCTCAGAACTCTAAGCAGCTTCCCATGAAAATTTCCTACTTCGTACACTAAAAATGACACAGTCAGTGACATGAAAGACAAACTACAATAAATGGTATGGCAGCAAACTATATGCAGACAGACAGTAAGATAATCTAGGCTATTTTACAGCCTGTAATAGACCAGCTAACCATGGGGAGGCTAAGAATGAGTCAACACTAAGGGACGTGGGACAGATGGTTAAAACAAATGACTCTTGGGTGAATTCCACTACCTGAGGAAAATACACTTCTGAGAAGAAGACCCTCTTTATCATCTGAATAGCTAGTAGAAAAGAAGGAGAGGATAATTTCCTGCATGGCTTTATGCAGAAAATGGCGAGGTCTTCTTCTGGTTTCTGTGCTACCCTCAGAGACGCAAACGTAGAGGGTTACACAGAATTAGTATACTTTGGTTAAAAGAAGACGTAAATCTGTAAGTGGCTCTTTTAGTGGGACTTACCAAGAGACTCAGTGAAAAGAAACATAGTAGATAATGCAAAAGTACTTTAGAAAGGCACTTGATACACTACCACTCAGAAAACTTAATGAGAGTGGGAAGTACTTGGAAAACATGATGGATAAACACTTAAGTTCCTTGATAGGAAATTAGTTTATGCATAATGTTATATTTCACTGAAGTGGTATGTCTCTTGATTAGAGTTAATATTATTTCACACACTCACCTGCAGTCTTCCCAAGATTGTTAAGAGAACACTGATCAACATGGATGGTCAAAACAAAATTAAAAAGGGTTGTAAATATGGAAAGCTGTTTGTAGCCTCAGCGGGTTCCAGCAATTTTGAATCTGCACAGCATGAAATGGGCAAAGTTGCCAGCACCATTACTGTCAAACAAAGGAACTGAATTGCAGAGTCTTGCTGAGGTCTCCAGCTGGCATTTGGAAATAACTGGGGACACCATTCTCCTTTCTCATCCTTGCAGCAAGTAAAACAAAGATCTCACTTATTCAAGTCAGTGCCAAGTCATCACAGTGTCTTGTGCTGTCCTTCCCCTCCTTTTTATTTTTTATTATTTATTATTTTTTAGTGTTTTCTACCAGACGTGCTGGGCATGCCAAATTACGTATCTAAATCTGTCTTCTCCTGGTCCACTAGGTCATTCGTTGCTTTCCACCCTCCTCTTCCTTTTTTGAGGACCTCTGCACCTGTGTGTCCCTCCAATCATGTCCTGAGTGTCATTGCAGTGATTTTCAGCTTTGATTCCTCTCTGCTTTCACTCACCTGTGTGAACAGACTTTACTCTCACATATCGTAGCCTCTTTTCCAGTATTTTCTTCTAGTGATACAGATATCGGGTCCATGCCTAGACAGCAGAAAGCAAACCATATTTAAAAAAAAACATTTATGCAGAAACATGGGTTCGTGAAAAAAGTTCTCATTTTTGCACCTGTTCACAATCACAGCAGCCTCCCAAACAGCACGTGACAAAAAGCCTCCTTCTTTTTGATAGAATTATATTCTCTGCCTGCAGGTGGCTCCAAATGATAATGCAAAGAGCAAAGACTGCAGATGACCTTGGTACCCAAACCACATTAAGGAACACACGATTTCAGCTTTGAGTATCTGTATATTTTGGGCAACAAAACTGGCACAGATTTACTGCCTCGGTCATGGCTTCTGGTGAAAGGATGTTTATCACTGTTGTGCCCCCCTCTTGCAAATCAGGAGATGAGGTTAATCACTGTCCGGTTGGGTTTTTTTGGAGTGGTGGGATGGAGTGGTCAGAAAGAGGAAAGATAAAAGATGGAGGTGCGGGGTGGGAGAGAAAAAATAGGCACAGGCTGTTCAAGGAAAGAAATATAATGTGTTATAAAACTACAATAATTTAAAGATAAAATGTATGGAAACCACTAACGAGAGAATTACTCCCATCTATCCATCTCTAAGTTTAAACCAGATGAGGAATCTCTGGTAGTATCTATGTTAATAGCTTCTTCCATAGTTTTGTTATCTTGAACAGAATGAGCCAAAGAGATGGAGAGGCTACTGCAGCTTACTAGTACTAAAAGAAAAGCTGTACTATTTTCCTTTCTGTTAATTGAAAGCAATAATCTGAAATGACGAACAAAGGTTTTTACTGTGTGGCTGCAATGAATCCAACTCTTTTCCATCACACTGCGACATAAACCGCAAAGACTGATCTGTCCCCCAGCTTTATATCAGCATGTTTCAATTTCACTCATTACTTCCTGTTTATATTATTGTAGTACAAGTAAGAATCAAGCTCTACCAGCTCTGCAATACGGTGAAATCAAATTGTTTTACTCTCTTCTGAAGAATAATGAAATGTAATTCAGATTCACTATAGCCCAGCTATCAGCTCTGTTCCACGACAGTTTTCAATACAGAAAGACGTCTACTCCTTTTTCAGCTAATGATGTTAGTATACTTCAGAAGAAAAGACAGAGGAGGAAAAGCTAGGTTTACTTAGGAAAATAAAACACACAATTAATGAATGTATTGAACTTGCTTGCAACAACCTAAAAAAGAAGCCAATGTTGTCATCTTATAAACTAAAACAAATGCTCTTGTACATTGAAAAAATTAACAGTAGCATCATTCCTTCTGGAAAAGAAGAGTTTGAAAGATTTTGTCCTGTATGCATCCTTAGCCATTATCTCTTTTAAAAATACTTTCTAAGCAAGGCATACTCACAAAATTTCTTAAAATTGAGTCTTGGGGCTTTACAAGCCCTGCTTTTGTACATCAGCAAGTGTATCACATTTTTATTGAACAGTACACATTTTACAGTGATGTTTAGGTCAGTTAAACATTGTTAATTACAATTTTATTCTAGCTTAAGGCAAAAAAATAAAGCCGAATATTGTGTTACTAAAATGTAAAAGCTGTCATTCTCCATGGCTATTTGCTTGATAATAAAATTCACAGATGTGCTCACAGTATTAATATAAAAAAAAATATTCTTATCTTTATAGCTCCTATTTTCAGTCAATGAGAAAAATTAGAGTTCTGTTATTTCAATAGACTGAAATATAAACTATTCATGTATACTCTTTCATCAGTGTATGCACTTAATTCCCATTATTTTTATTGGCAGTAACACATGACTATTTGAAGGCACAATAAACTCCATAAAGTGTAATTAGTTGCTCAGTTTTGCTAGCATCTTTCTACTCCAATATTTTAAAGGGCCTTCACAACACTCAAAATTTCTCCCTCTGTGTAGTGGCAAACTAATGCCGAGCTTGCCAGAGTAACATTGATTGTTAGCTAAAATGGAAAGAGGGAAATTAGACTTCTACGGAAATGTATTTTCAGCTAAATTCTGTTTGGCGTACTTTTATGTCAGTCAGGAACAAGCCCAGTGTAGTCTCTGCCCCCATGTATTTGATGGAGCAGCATAACAAGATTTTCCTTGATTCCCACTCAAGTAATATGACTTCTAGAAATAAAGGCACTTGCTTCTGCCCACCTTTAAGGTGCTGGGAGCCTAAGCATTAACTGCGTCAGTCGAGATACAAGAAGTTGTCTTTCTGCACAGGAGCTGATTTAAAGTGACGCCAGTTTTCTCAAAGTGGGTCCTGTCATAGCCAGGGTTAGTTACACTCTTCACCTCAAAAAGAATAGGAAATGTCTGTTAACAACCACATAGCCTAAGAAAATAATTCTGACAAAATTCAGAAATGCAGTTTCTCAAAACAAAAATCTCAGTCTCAGTCTTTACTCTATGTAAAGTACAATGAGAGACCAAGCACAAGCCCTTCCTCTCCCTCTGCTCTCACTGAGCCCTTCCTCAGGGGCCAGGGCAATACCTGGAGCTCCCCACCTGCCATGCAAGCCAACTATTTCTGCAGGCACACTAGGCAAGCATCTTAAGCCTTCAAGCAGTTTTGGCCTTGTCTAGAGCCCCAGGGGGGCTGCCCACAGGGACAGCAGGATTGCACAGCCGGGTCAGTCGGACAGCGGGGCTGCTCATCCTAGGCTGGATGTTGGGCTACAGAGACACGCTATGCGCAGGGGTTAAAAAAACAACATGAAGCAGTATCTTGGCACATGGAGGATTCAGCAAAAGGTATTCAAGTAGTTACTGTCACACTAAATCATGCTGACAATTTTATTTTGTTGGACAGAGAAGACAGAGAATATTAAACCATCTTGAAATAAAATAGCCATAAACAAATTCTGCACTAATGAAAAGTTCTAAAGGGAGAGGAAAGCACATGCCTGGAGGGGGAGAGAGAACAGACTCTTTATGTTTTCAAAGTGGCACAGATAAAGTCTTCACCATAATCTAATAGTGTAACAGCAAAATGTTCTTTAAGAATGCTGCATAATTCAGCTAAGTGGGATTCGCCCCGCTGGGCTTTAGGCACTTACCAGAGGCCCCTAATCCAGCAGCATGGTTGCCTCAGGCTCTCTCCTTTGGAGAGAGACACCTCCAGACAGCAAAGCGCGCTCTAGGTGGAGATCATTGCCACAGCCTGCTCTCACAATGAGGAAAGCACAGATGACAGCAGAGAAACTGGTAGAGAAAGCAGAGTGGTTACAGCCTCCTTGCAGCAGAGCCGGAGGAAGGCAGCTAGCTCAACTGCAGCTGTCACCCGGTCAGCTGGGAGCCACTGGGTTGTCATCTGCACTGAGGCGGGGGGATTCAGTAAATGCACAGCTCGAAGGTTTTGTCTCTCTTTTTTCCCTGCTGTTGCCTCCTTCACCCACTCCTCACCACCAGATATGTCCCCATCACACTGAGAAGAACAGAGAAACTGCAGGGGGACTGTGAGGGCAGGGGGAGGAGAGGGAGAGTTGGAGGAAACAAAATTCATCTTGGAAAGATGCATGCACCTGAGGGAAGGCAGTTTGGGTGGGAGGCATCCAGTGGGAGAAATAACTCATACAGCAATGACGCTGGAAGAGACCTGGAGGTGGCTGTAGTCAGCAGGCTAAGTGCTACAAATCTGAAATACCATTAGCCACTGACGTAGGCCAGTGAAGGCTCTGAGCTGCATGACAGCCAGCCTGGCACTGCTCTTCACCACCCTGATTGTTGCTCCAGCTACACACGCGGCGTTCAGCTTCAGGTCCTACATTAGCAACAAACTACTGACAGGCTGGGGAGAGCAACAGTGATTAACACGGGATTTTCAAAGAAAGAGTCAACAAATTAAATTAAATTTGTCTGCCATGAAATGATTTTAGTGGGAGATACAACAATGACCCATGTTTGTGAAGGCATAAAAGAAAACATTAAAAATTTAATGCAAACAAACAAACATTTAGACTGCAGGTAAGAGGAAAGAAAACAGAATAAACATTGGAATAACTTCCTGAAGACTTATCTGCTCAGTCTTACCATGTAAGTTTGTATGTATTTCCATCACCGTGCTGTCTTACAAGCAGTAACCTCTGGAATAGTGTCCCCAAGCAAATGAGAGCCATTACCTCGCTGTCAAGCTTTAAAAAAATATCACAGGTTGCAAGTACACTACGAGAGTGAAAATTTGCAAGACTATTATAAAATGAGGGCTCAGACCACCTTCTGGGCTAAGATTATTGTTATCTAGAGTCATTATACATAGAAAAATATGAATCTACTGTTACATACTGGCTGTACCAAAGCAGGCTATAAATAAACCCCAACCACGATTCTGTTAGAGCACATCGGAGACCTGATCAATCTCTTTTGGGTGGGAAAGCGATCCACAGACTTCGTCAATCACTTCTGGGTGGAAACAGTTCTTGCTTTCATAGGAAGGAAGGTGAGTGACAGTGAAAACTCAAAAAATGATACAAAGTAAAACGTAGGATTTAAACGTTAATTTCACCCTGGCACTAACAATGGCAAGACACTGTAAATGTCAGTGAGAAACGAGTGTCATGACTGTCATTTTTGTCTGAGAGAACTTCTTCCTGATTCTCTGAAGTATGTCAGTGCAGATATTATTGACAGGCAAACATATTAATGGATATGCACTTGTCTGAACAATGTGGTACTAGCAAGGAAAAAAATTAAGAACACACTCAGAAGAGCAGAATGAAGGCATCAAAAGGCCCAACAGAGCTGAACCTCTGAAAATGTGAAGGATCAATGGAGAAGGTTTGGAAACAAGACCTCACATTGCAGGCAAGAGGTATGGACAGAAAGGAGGAGAGATGGAAAGGAATTGAATTTCTAGAAGTAATTAGTTCTGAAGTATTTGGTAATTTAAATGTGGGAGAAGGCTGTCTATGCAACTGTACTACAGAAATTTGAGGTGCAGTGTGCTCCACATAGGACTGAAATTAACAAAATCTTTTCAAAGAAAGCTTATAGAGGGAAGAGTGGAAAATAGCCGCCTTTGTGCCAATGAGCCTGTCTGGAATCCCTAAGAAGAGACTAGATTGTGTTTGGGATCTCAAACACATACACAAACAAAATTGCACGGGACTAGTGGAAATACCCAAATGTACCCAAATTTGTCAAACCTATTCCAGTCAAAAGAAATCAACTGGTCAGACTTAATTTAATAAAGAGTGCGTAGACACTGGAAAGGACATCAAGTGTAATGTACAAATAGAAAGGAGACTGCCGTTAAAGATATTCTCATATGGATTCCTAATAAAGGGTGAAAAATCTGAATACAGGTTGCCTTGTTTACTGTAGCTGCTGAAAACGTGGGCACATATATTATGAATGGTTAAGACATACAGGCTGAGTAAATGTCAGACCCCAGGGAAATGATGAACACCATTCAGCCACATGCAAATTCAGCATTAATAATGACTTTTGTGGAATACAAACCTGTTCCAGCGTTTAGTGCTAACAGCAGTGTTAGCAAAATAAATAATTTGTACCCGCAAGTAGCAAAGGGCTTTCCGTAATGCTTTCCATAAGTTTTTTTCTTCTTTTTTCCCCTCAGCAGAGAATAAAAAGGGTTTTGCTGAATCCAAAGAAGTCCAAACATCATTAAATAATTGCCTCCAAGTGCAAGTCTTTTACTGAGCTAAATAATGTCTAGTCCTTATTTTAATTTATACTAATTTCCACTGAAGACTCCACCCCTCTAGTCCCACAGCTGGAAGGAGTAAGAGAGCTATAAAATGGGAGGGTCTTTGGCCACAGTGTTTGATGTTAGATGCCTGTTCCTTTACCTTTGCAGTAATAACAGTCCCTTCAGGCTGATGGACTTCATGATGTGGAGAGGTAGACTAATCCGTAAATGTCCACATCTGTCAATTCATTACTCCTTGCTGGAGCACCCACTTCAGGATTGCACATAGGGAGTCACTGTCTACTCTCCGCCCATCGCAACAAGAAGCTAGGAAACTACCCAGGGCTGTATATTACAGCCCGGGCTTTCTTTGCCCACAGCTGGTAGCAGAATTTGTCCCTGAAGTCAGTAAGCATACACAGCATTCTCTAGTTTGGCGGGTGCATGTCGGTGTCTCTGCCTAGAAGCTTGACATCAGTAATGAAGGGGAGAAAAGGATATTGGTTACTAACCTTCTGCCTGGATGACCATAACCTTTTTATTCAGATCAATTGAGGGATTTACAAGACACAACCTTGGCTCCTGCTTCTGAGTCATGCAGACTCCATTCTGGTTGACAACCATCCAGTTACGGTCATACAGCAAACCCTGGTTTCCCACTGGCCATTCTGTAACCTGGGAAAGCATGAGGAAGGGATAAAAAGGTTTAGAAAATGTTAGCTGAATTAAAAGATTCATGCTCAAAAGAAAATAGAGGGAAAAGAAACCGTTAATGAAATACTTTGAAATCAGGAAAACTTGTGTGAACCAATGTCAGCCTTTAATAGCAGAAACCTTAATTGCAAATCAAAGACAAAGATATCACCGCACAAAGCTGACAAAACAAAAATGGAGTTACTATAATTTGTTACATATTATCACACACTGTGATTTAACAGAGCTGTAAGATTAGAGTACACCACCTCTGAAGCACTCTGAAAACTGTTTTCAGTTTTATACTCATCCATTTTTAGGACCTGTCCCCCCATAAATTTTCTTTTAATTTACAAAGCATGGACATTTCATGGGAGTTGTATGAATTAAGGCAAAACCAAACAAACAAAAAGCAAGAAAGCAAATTCAAAATTCTGAAAAAGCTTCCGTATTCTTCATAAAACTGGAACCACTTTATCACAGAATCATAGAATGCTTTGGTTTGGAATGGACGTTTAGAGGTCGTCTAGCCCAACCCCCTGCAGTGAGCAGGGGCATCTTCAACTAGATCAGGTTGCTCAGAGCCCTGTCCAACCTGGTCTTGAATGTTTCCAGGGATGGGGCATCTACCACCTCTCTGGGCAGCCTGTTCCAGTGTTTCACCACCCTCACTGTAAAAAATATCTTCCTTACATCCGGTCTAAATCTACCCTCCCTTAGTTTAAAACCATTACTCCTTGTCCTGTCACAACAGGCCTTGCTAAAAAGAGTTTCCTCATCTTTCTCATATGCCCCTTTAAGTACTGGAAGGCCGCAATCAAGTCTCCCTGAAGCCTTCTCTTCTCCAGGCTGAACAGCCCCAACTCTCTCAGCCTGTCCTCACAGGAGAGGTGCTCCAGCCCTCGGATCATTTTTGTGGCCCTCCTCCGGACCTGCTCCAACAGGTCCATGTCCTCCAGCACTGACGTTTCTGCTTTAGCTAGGAGCACAATAGCTTCTCCAGATACCCTTACAACAAAACACATTGTATTCTTTGCGATCTGTTCTTACATTACTTCTATAACACTCTCTACATCCAACAGCCTATACAAGCATATTGTCCTTGCTTTCATGTACATTTTTCTGGTGAAAAGAACATCTGTTACTGGTGCTACACAGATGGTAATCTTGAAATCCAAAAAGAGAGCAATTTTAGTAATGCCTTTGGGTGATATTAATAACTGCTTTCTCCTTCAGAATGTTAAAATATTAATACCATCCTTTTATTATAAAGCTCAGCATTTAAATAGATTGCTTCAACTCATGTATGCTTTCTAGTCACAGTTGAGTACAGAGAAAAGTTAACTACGGCTGAACTTTGTTGAATTTTTGTTGAGAAGCTTAGCGCAGCTCATATGAAATAACTGGCAAAAGACTTCAGCAAAAAGTAGTGAGAAAAAGATAAGTCAAGCACAGCCTGATGCTCTGAAGGAATGCATGGCTGGAAACACTGGTTATATTAATTAAAAATCATGCTTTTGTTTAACATGTGCTCTATCCAAACCTCCACAGAACCACAATATCTCATTGTTATAAACTTTTCCAGGTTTTATAAGAGTCCACAGCAGCAGCTTGACACTGACTGCCTGACTACAGGAAGCTGAGGGCAGGCACTCTGGAACTGAAAACTTAAAGCATTAAAGCTGAACAAGTTCCTCTAAATAATTTGGCCACAGGGCTATCAAGTGTAGGGAATACAGAAAATACAACAAAAAATTTTAAAGAGCAGAAATGTACTTTATCAGCCTACTGGATTTATAATATTCTTTGGCAGTTTTTCAAGTGAGCGTGGATGAAAAATTCAGTCAAAAAATGGAAACTTCAGGTCTGACAGTGTCATCTGAAACTATGTTGTCCAAGTGCCTCAAACTGTCAGCACCTAAATGATGTGAACCTTTGCCCTGTCTTTTTAGGAGAGGAATCATAGCCCTAAGACTGCAATATCAGCTGAAGAACAGAATTTTGTCCTTGCTGGAAATTATTCTTTGGAGAGGCCAGTACTTTTTTGTTATCCTGTATAATTGAATTACAAAACGCATTTGAACAGCTGGTGATCATCTGAGAGCTGCGAGAATTTCCTGCTAACAAATTTCCCTTCCAAAACAGAAGATCACTAATTGGTAATACATCCTCCCATGGATCCAACAGGTCTTTACAGGATTTGCAAGACATAATGAGCAGAATAAATGAAAAGAGCAGAAAAATAGAAAGATCATGAAGATAATGATTCCTAGCTCCCTACTGTAACATTCACTTGCTTTGGTTCCACTTCAGGACAGCAGTCTCACTCAGGAAATAGCTTAAGTGTTTGCTTACCCTTCACTGAAGGTAAGAGGCTTTACGAGCAAAACAAAACATTCTCCCTTTAATCAGAGCTTCACCTAGTTCTTACATGCTGGTAGGCATTGTGGGGAAAGCTCAGCTGACTAAGTAGCAGATACTCGGAAATAATCAACACCTTCCATTCAAAATACACCTGGTAGGTCCAAAATAATGGCCAGTAACTCCATGTTCCACTCTGAGATGCAGTGCAGGACTACAGGTTCTCAGCGCCTTTTTCCCCTGCCTCTGGGCATCTGCCATTGTAACAAGAACCACACGTGCATGTGGCCAGCAGTGAGTCCCTGTCCTCTCATGGATATCCCCCATACACTGTCAAGTGCTCTACTTCCTCTCCACTTTTCAACTTACTGTATTTCATATGTTGCTAGGACCCCAGTAAATAAAGTTGCAACAACAAAATAACTGTGTACCCTGCCTTGGAGAGACAATCACAGATTATCACCGAACAGTCAGAGCTGGTTTGTTGCTAATATTGAGACTGGAGATGAGCATGGAAGAACACACACATTTCTATTTTTAGTACTTAGGCTTGTGACCTGTGCAGACCGCCTCCTTCAAAAAAGCTGAAGGGATTTTTAAATGATTGCAAGCAACTGAACGAGAGCAGTTCAAGCAAAGTCCGCCTGCTCTGCTTTCATCTGAGACGTGAGAAGAGTGGTTCAGTTTAGCTCCCTTGGATTATATCTGAGATATCTGCCCAAGGCTAGCGGACATGACACAGGCTGCAAAGACGATCCACATCCCGGTGGACCAGCAGCAGGAGGTCAGGCAGGGCACTCAAATGTCAATAAATGCCTATATTCAGGCAACCAATACAGTGAAGCAAAGCAACAAATGAAGCTTACTGCAAAGTAAAATAAAACAGGTTAGCACACACCGCAGTAAGCAATACTGCATTATATAGCTTCTAACTTGATTCCCTGAAGTTGACTGGCCATCTACAGCTACTGAGACAAATTAGAAGGGGGAGGAGAGAAAGAAAACAAGGACACCATAATTTTAGTGACAGATTCTAGCTTAATTTCCAGCAGGTTGGCTAATCATCCAGCATAAGGTCTCCTCTACTGTTATAAGCAAGTATCACTGCATAGTACACCTGGTACATGGTACTGTCCTATCTGCTTTAGTCCATTTTTCTTTTTGTAATGTAAAAATATCCATTGCAAAACATGTTTTCGTTTTTTTCAGAATTTTCTTTAAAACATATTGGGCTGCATTTTTCCATAGTTCACAGTACTGTAATCATGAAAGCCAACATAATTTTCAAACACATTAAAGGAATCACTGAATAGGGTTCAAATTATGCAAACTTAAAAATGTTAGTGGTATTACATATAACTTATCCACTGATCAGTAGGAATTTGCATTGTATTTTAAATTAACAGCTAATTTGTCTTCTGTGTTGAGATGCAATTTTTATAGTCAGAAATCTACTGCAAGAATAATAAAGTTATTAATGTTTAAAGTCCTAACCTTTCTCACTGGGCACACTGCATTATGTAATTATGCAAAATTCATCGACATGAGAGAAGTTAATGTTTAAAAATGCATGTTTAAAACACACTTTTATGTTGAAAAAGAGGAAAAAAGTGGTCTGGGATAGAGCTTATTCCTCTTCTCTGTTTCTCCTCATTTAATAAAATAATTGTAGGGAAAAGAAAGTGCATTTAAGAAGTCGAGTTAGAATATTCTGCCCTCTACTTCTTTCGCCATGTGTACAAAACCCATGGAACAACACTGAACAGAAACGTCCCGTGGCCAGAAACACTTTATGAAACGCTATAGGAACTAACCAACCTGCTGTGAGCTGATGATCTTCATGTCAAGCTTCATCCTCCCAGCTGCCAAAGCACTCTGCACTCTCATTTTCTCTGGAGGTCAAGCACCTCCCATACTAAACCACTCAGAATAGAGCAGAGAAATCAGAGTTTAGGAGAGGAGGGGATTATGTGACGCTAAAGAGGAGATCAAACAGCTGTGAGCTTGTACTCACATCCTCATCCAGTTTGTCCTCCTGCTACTCATCAAGTCATTTATCCTGCAACCAGTAAGTCAGTGAGCAGACTCCACTGGCAGATGGGCTGGGTCCTGCACACACAGTTAGCTAGAATTTTCCACTACACAAATTATTTTAGGTAAATGCAAGCAATCAGGTACTTACAATAAAGCCCATTTACTACATATGCTAAAGGTCATACCAGCTGGACACCTGCACTTGAACTTACAAATCTATGAGATTCTGTTCTCAAGTATCCATCACAAGATGAATGAATTTATTGCTGCCCAATATGTAAACCACTTTCACCTGTTCTCATCAACTAGCTTAGAGCAACACTACAACTGATAAAAACGGAGATCAAATTTTTAATTGGGAAAATATTTTTCTAACTTTCCAACAACTATAAAGCATTTAAAGGTATTTTAGATTTAAAACATGAAACCGAATTTCAATTCTTGGATTCTAACTGAAGACCAGGGAAACTACAAGCTACATAACAGTTACTTCAGATGTTTATGACTTTATTAAAGTAAGGATATAATATAGTGTTAAGTGTGCAAAGCAATAATTTTTACAGGATTCAGTCCTTTCATGATAAAGCCTAGAAATGCTGGTATAACTAATATTTTTGAAGGCAAAATGATTTTCAGGATTTGATTCCATTAAGTCTCTAGCATGTCTTGCTTCAAACTCCAGTGCCATGTGGCATGGGTTATTTTTCCCTTTCAACGTAATACAGGCTGAAGTTGCAGTAACAACATACATTGGCTTGTGGAGGGTGACGCACTCTGCAGTTAGTGATGATGTAGGTTCTGGCAGCTCTGGCTTTCTATTCTACTTTTAGCCATCAGGAAGAGACCAAGCCACTGCTTGATTTAGAATGGGATTAACTGATTTTTAAAGCTCATTACAAATGGTATATTGCCTCTATAGAAGTCAGCTTTTCTATAGGCAGACAATGAGATTGACAGATATTTCACAGGCCGGTTATAAATGTATGACAGGTCTAGAAGTGTCACTCTGACCTTTGGGAAAAAAACCTGAAGAATACCTGGTGGACAGGAAGAACACCATGAAAACAAACACATTTTCTTTGGGGACTTACTTCAATATTGAAAATAAAACAAATCAATCTGTTGGCTTCATCTCCTAGCCTGCTCTCCTTATGCACTGAAAGCCCTTTTTCATCAAATGCGTTAAGTCAACTTCTACTGTTCTTTCACATTTACTCATGTATCTTATATGAACTAAGTGAAAATGCACAAAAAATGCAGAAGAATTAAATGCTATTGATAGTGAACTTGCAGTCCCTTCCAGCACCGTATACTGAAGTCAGTACATATTTAATTGTATATTACTCTGGCAACACAGGCTCTGACAGTGCTTAGCTTACTGGGTTCTAATGTGGCTGATGCTTTGTTATCAAAAAATATCAAACCAGAATACACTAGACTTCAAAAGTGATTCTAGGCATGCAAAACTAAACCTCTTAATACAGTTGCAATTTTAATATCTGTATTTTTAAATTATTCAAATCAGCTAGTGTTAGCTATGTAATCCAAGTTGCCTCGTATTCCTCCTGTAGTCAATGGAAAGAGACAGAAACAATTTGTTTTTCCTACTGCAGATGCCTATTTTACGATGAGATGAATTAGCAGGTATCCATCTCCCACTGCTTACAGAACACTATCTAACTTTGGAGGGGTAAGCTGAGGTAAGATTAACCCTGCTTTCATGCTAGGCCCATTAACACATGCCTGGCACAAGAAGTACACATGAGAAACGGAGATTTTCCATCTCCATATAAAATTGCAGTTCTGTCTGCCAGTGAGTACCAGGTTTGTATGAATTTAGCACTTAGAGCCATTTCCCCTCATAGAGCTTGAAGAGAAGAAACCTGGCTCAATTTGTGGGGAAACATAAGCTTGCTTTCATGCTGAGGTACGTCTTACCTGCTCCTGGGCACAATTACTTCAAAGCCTTCCTAGCACTGAATGTTGTGGTATGTATCTCACAGCATCAGCCTGCATGTTAAAAAGAGAATTTAACCCCAAAGGGGCCTGAATACCGCTGCAACATATTTCAGCAGCTTTTGTAATACAGCTATACTGACTGCAACACTAAACAAAGGTTTAAACATTTTCACATGAAATGTGGGATTACTTTGATTTTCTAAACAGTTTGTTTTACTGGGAGGCTAATAAAGCGTGGAAATTGTTTGTTCAGGTCTCATTTAATGCTCAAAATTGTGCCTCTGGATTAAAGATATCATAAGTCAAACCAAATTTAAAAATACAGATGTTTTGTTGATCATTTAACAGTCTTTAATTCACCAGCCTCTTTCTACAGTAAGAAAAAAAAAACCACCTCATGATCAAATCAGTGGAGAAGCCATATTTTAAATGCAGGTGATTTGTCACTGGATTTGACCCCAATTTTCACTCAGATGTGAGACACTGACCTACACCAGCAAGTTTTCATAGGGAAAGTTATACCGTTATTGACATTCATTAAATCACTCCCCAGTATGGTACTAAGCAGAGTCACATTCTAGGTCATGTGTGGGCCATACACCTATTTCATCATGCATTATTAAAAAAAAAAAGTCACAGTTAAGGTGACGATATTATTAACTTGGTAAAAAAGCAATTAAAATCTTCAAAGAGTGAACTTTCAAATAGCGCAGCAACACTTAAATGTCATATTTCTGTTGCAAATGTATTTTTAATGATAACATTTCTTTGTAATGTAAATCAGCATCCTCTCAATTATAACATGTTAATCAAGTTGTTTCTCAATTGCTGCCTACCCGTCAATGCCTACAAGTCCATCACGTGTCATTCTGTAAAAGCATACTAATTACTTGATTATATTTTAGTCAAGTTTTGCAAATCCAACTATCTTCTTCAAGACTGCATATTATGTGCAGATTTGTCTGTTGAGAGGGAGGGCAGAGCAGAAGACACATTTACATCCTGTAACTTCAGTCTAATTGAAAAGCCTTCAAAGTACCTTAGCATGCAGGACAAGGCCAGGTTGGATGGGGCTCTGACCAACCTCATCTAGTGGTAGATGTCCCTGTTCACTGCAGGGGATTGGACTAGATGACCTCTAAAGGTCTCTTCCAACTCAAACTGTTCTATGGTTCTATGATTCTATGATGACTTGATCCTAGAAATTGGAGAAAAGGAAAAATGGGTACTTACTTACACACTGCTTCCTAATATCTCATGCACATGCTATTCCTGGTTGACATGTCCAACAGGGGTAAGGAAAAACACAAGGTTGAGATGAATATTTAAGAATGATTTAAAGCGCATACCTCAAATGCAGAGCAGGATTTGATTGGGTAGAGGTAAATGTTGGTGACAGTGATGGGCTTGCCGCCTCTTCTACATGTTGGCACTGCAGTCTCAGAAACAGCTGCCCTTATGCTTTCCGCCTCAAGCTCCAGTGGTTGCCAGCTGGGAGTCACCTTTGTTGCAGACAAATTAATCCCATATTCTCTGTCCGAGATGTGCAGTATTGGGGACAATTGATCTGCATTATTAAAGGAAGGGTGGTCATCTGAGACAGACTCTGTCATCAACTTTGTAAAAGGGGACTGGAAGGGAATCTCAGTGTCCAACTTGGTGAATCTGGTGGCCATGATGAATTTCAAAAAAGTCTGTGCATCCTCAAAAGAAGACATGTAGCCAAAGGATATTCTCACAGAACCAGTGGGACGTCCATCAACTAGGTCTACATCATCTCCACAGACATGGCCAGCCTAGTTTGAAATAAGAAAACCAGAGAGCTATTATGACAGACTTTGCTTTATTTCCCTCTAATTTTACATAGTTATTCACGAGTCTCTTAATTCTAACCTGAAAAAGTGTTTTCAAAAATACAAAGTTAACTCATGAACACAAGGAGAAAATGGAGGAGAAAATCTCAACTGTCTTATTACTTACTCAAGCTGGGAAGAAGACAGTTTTGAGATGTTTGTCCTATTCTACCCTAAGGCAAGAGAGATTGCTCAAAAACACGTCAAGAATCAGAAAAAGTTTGTATGTCTCAGGATGGCCTGTTAGCTACGGCAATCTCCAGCTAACTGGGATATTACATTCAGATAAGTGAACAAACCACAAAACAGCTGATTTTTCTGGGGCAGTTTTCTTGCTATTTTCTGTCAGAACAGTTCCATTTTATACTATCAATGGCTTATTCATGGCTTGTGTAAAATAGTCCGCTGGATAGCTATACAGCTGAGAACTGGTCCGGGATATTAGCAAAGCAGGGACTTGAATCTAGTGCTCCAACATCCAAAGTGTCTTCCCTTGACATTGGGGTATGCAGGAAATCTGTCTTGCTGATCCAGTCAACACATTGCTTTCAGGATGGAAGGAAATACCCTTCCCCCTAACATTTCCTCCTTTGAAGAACACATGTTGCCACTCCTGAAAATTCTTTGTTGAAAAATGCTTCAAATACCCTAGCAGTGACCTCCACATAGATACCCCTCCATTTGATATGTGTGTCATAGAGCTCCCTCTGGAAAACTCTCCCTTAGCACTGAAATTTCTCCTTCAGCAAGTGGGTCAGTGAATGCTGCCACTCACCACCAGTGAGATAAGCTAGAGGCCTGCTTTGTTCATCCATCTAACATTATCTCACCACTGGACACAAGATTTAGTCCTAAGTCAGCATCCTTACTCCTGTAAGTGCAGAAGCTGTTGTGTTTTTTTTTTTTCCTTAGAATTTATTTATGCATTTCTGTTATGTAAAAATGGAAGTGTGAATAGATTATTTAGACGACAGCTTTTTTTTAAGCAAGAAATGTCACAGTTCCATGAATACAGATGCCATTTATGCAAGGAGAAATTAAAAAAACCCAACCTCTATGTCAAAGCATGCAATACAGTAGTAAATATTTTAATGCAGTGTGACGTAGTTTTTATCCTTGACAATAAAGCAGAAGCAACATTTGCCAAATTAGGTTGCATCTGTTAATATACATGTAACCCTTCTGCCAAGTATTGATTGATTGACTGAGGAGAGAGGTTCCTGCTGTGCAAATGAGTAAATGAGTTCCTACCTAACATCCTAAGAAAACTAAACACACTTCTCCAGGGACCCCTGAGGACAGAAAGTCCTCCCTCACAGGCATTTTATACATGGAAGTCTTCATCAGGGAAGGAAGAATACAGTCAGCACCCTGGGAAAAGGTGAAACAAAAGTATATGTGCAAATAATGTGATAAAAGATGTCTTTCCCTACACAGTAATGTCAATAACTCATCCAGATCATTCTCAAAGGACTCATGAGAATGTCCCAAAATAATGACTGCTTGACTGCACCACCTCATCATACCACTTTTGGCAGATTAAGTGTCTCTTTATAAGCTTGGGTTTGGCCTATCCCCATTTAAATGTTCAGCTTTATTAACAACGATACAGACCTATAAGAGGCCACCCATGCCTTAGCAAAATCCTCCTTATATAAAGAGATCTGAGAGTGTTGCAGCTGGTCATTTGGCATTTTGCATTTCAGCAGAAGGGTAGACCTTTTCTTTCTTTCTCAGAGCATCTTGGGGAACTTGCTTTCCCTCAAAAATTCGCCTGCACTTAGACAGATTATGCATGAGGAGACTACAGACATAGATCTTTCCATGGTAAACCAAAGCACCATTTTGCCAAGGAAGATATTAAAGAACTCTCCCACTTTAAGAACTTGTCCTATCAATCTTGCTTACAAATGTGTTTGCAAAAGTTATCTAAATGTCTCAGTGAAATTATAAGGGAGCTATAATATCACTACAGCCATTATAATTTTTTATCTGTTGAAGTGTAACATTAATAAAATTTTGGATTGTTTTGTATTAGTTTACTGTAATTTTAAACTCTGACAAATACACAGACATGAAGCCTCCCCCACTTTATTGTAATACAACCTGCTACACATCTTTTACTGACATTTATGGAAAATATTCGTCATTTAGAAAACAGTCTTTACATTCATGTTCTAACATCTAACACAACACTAATTTAGGTAGATGTCATCTAAATTTACTTCACTTTCTGAGATTCACTGTGTATTCTCATTTATTGTTTCTTGTCCAATTTGTTTATGCCTTTTAAACTGTAACATCCAACAGCAACAGATCTATAATACTTGAACATTATTAAGGACAGTTAAGGATACTTAAGGAACAACACAAGATGAATTCTCCAGGAACTTCTGTTCTGCAGAAAGTCCAGATTTCATGTAATTCCAAATCAGAACAAGAAGCCACAATTTCACATTTTCCAATAAAATAAAAGCAAGCAACACATAGTGCTTTGGGTGCATCAAATGATTTTGCTTGAACACCCCACTTCAATGAATTGAATTTCAGCTCATTTAGTTATTTAACATGGCAATTGAGTTGAAAGGTCAGAGAAAGCAAATAAAATTTACCTTCATTCTTAAAGCCACAGAGACTCAAAACCACAGGACATTATACACCTACTTTACCTTTTAACTGCTTTTTTTTTTTTTTGATAGAGCCAGATTTTCTTCTCCCCTTCAAACCTCCTAACCTTAGGAAATTCAGAACTGATATCCAGAAGATGGCTCCTGGGTCACTGAATCTAGGTATTTTCCATCATCATGTAATTTCCTTCAGAAACTAACCTGCAGGTTCCTTTGGATGTCCTCATTGCTTATACCCAAATGCATCTGGCAGGCTCCTGTGTTACAGAAGCAGCCTGTGCGGACATGTATGTTGTAGAGACTGGCCATCTTGTCCACCTTTCCGATTCAGCAGGAGATAAGACATAGGAGAAGAACGAAAAATAGACTTTTTAAGGTTGTGGTAAACAACACACAATGTTTTAAAGGTACAAATCAATTGGAAGTAAATTACTTCTCTGAATTATTAACAACTTACTGTAGTTTTTAACATTCCCATACACATTTAAAATTTTTCAGCCTTGTTATTTCAGCTGAAAGAAAACAGGGGTGGAAGCAGAAATGCTCACCTTGGCACTGAGAGACAGTGCACACAATACACACACACACACAGAGAGCATATCAGTTCAGGTCCTGATCCTGTTAATGACCGTACATGTGCTTGATTTTAAACCTGTGAACAGGTTCTTTCACATCAGTAGTGCTAATTACAGCCCTGCAGTCAAGTGTCATTCAATGTCTCAACAGAACCAACATAAATACATCACAACCAACCTACACCTGCATCTGCAGAGACTGAGGAGAGGCCTGGGCACCTCTTCAGTTAACTAAAGAAAACCTTGTTCTCCAAGGACTTGAAACTGCAAGTCCTTGTTACAGAAACTGAATATATCTATGGGATTTTGGCACACAAGTTCTCGAAGAATCAGCCCCCCAGTAAGCAATAATATCTGACAGGGCAGGGACTAAGCTGGAATACTTCCTTGAGTCTTATACATACGATCCCTCAGTCCACTGACTCCCTGGTATGCTTTTTCCTTGCGCTGTGCTGTTCTGTGTTATACCATTTCTTTATTGTCCACTAAATAATGAATAGGCAGAAATACAATACTTGATGACAAACTGGCATGAATAAATTATACGAAGGAATGAAAAGGATGCTGTCCTGGTTTCAGCTGGGATAGAATAAATTTTCCTCCCAGTAGCTGCTGTGTCTTGGATTTCGTACTAGAAGAATGTTGATAATGTTTTAGTTGTTGCTATGAAATCAAAGGCTTTTTCCAGTTTCTTGTATTCAGCTAATGAGCAGGTGTGCAGGCGCTGGGAGGGAGCACAGCCAGGCAGCCAACCCAAGCTGGCCAATGGAAATATTCCACAACATAGACATCACACTCAGTTTATGAATGGGGGTTGGCCTGGAGGAGACACATATATGCATGCACTGGCAGGACGGCACTGCAGAGAAGAGATGGATTGTCAGAGTTTCATGGCACAGTTAAGAAACAACGGAAGCACACCATGGGGATCATCTTAACACAGCTAAGAAACCACGGAAGCACACTGTAGGGATCTGAAAACGCTTTATGTTGATTTCCAAAAGCAACAACAGCAGCTGGTAAGGTATAGCTACCGCCCATCATTTCTCTGACAATAAATGATGAACATTCCTGGTCAGGACTGGGAGAAAGGACAGTCAAACGGTCAGAAATTAGCATGAAACCAGGCACGTCCTACCTCTACCACAGACCTCCAGAACAACCTCACACAAGCTGCATTAATATCTCTGTGTTTTCTCTCCTCTTCTGCATAGCGGAGAGCTGAGAGCTCTGAGAATCACCCCACTGCAGACTGAGAGGACCCCGCCATGGCAGTGTCACCATCCTCCTCACAGGGAGCTCAGGCTCAGCGACGCGCAGAGCGACAGCTCAGCCTAAAGGTGCAGGAATGGAAGTGTCGACAGTCTCAAACGAGTCACTTTCCCAATTGTGAGCTCATGTCGTGCTTTATCTGCCTCAGGTGACAATGTAAACATCCAACCTAGCTTTTCTAGCTGGATTAATCTCTATTAGCTTTTATTTTTTTAAACATATATTCTCTTTGTACGGGATAATAGCCCAATGCATGTAGCAAATACCTTCTGGTATAATTCAGCCTATCTTCTGTCTTTTATCTTCTGACATCATCAGTCTTCTCATGTCAGCCTATCTTCTGACACCTCTGAGTTTAACTGTGTGAGATACAAAGCTCCTTTAACTTCACCATCTCAGCAGCTTGAAAAACCAAGCCCTCTGTTAAAACTTACTCCATGCTGAAATAATTCAGCCTAAGTAGTGTTTAGTTCTGCTAAAAGCACTTCAAACAGCATTAAATTTTAATTTTTTTTTCATGTGTGGGGCACAAAGTACTCCACAAAAAAATGTGCTGTATACACAGAAGAAATCCTGCATCATTACAGTGCACAAGTTCTCAAGTTCACACTTAAATATCTTCTGCCCCACTAGTTCAGTTCAAAATGGTTCAGTTCTCAAACAGAGATACAATAAAAAAACTCCATAGATCCAGACTTGGAAAGCAGAGAACAGAATCAGTCCCAAGATCCCTATTCATGATTAACGCCTTGGAGAATATCCTGTGTTCAAAGCATGTTTCTCAAATCAAAGTTATAGTAAAAGACATCTGTTGAGAAAGACTGTTGTGGTGTCATTAGCTTTGTTTTGTCAGAAAACTTCAATCTGGGAACAGTGACATTTTCTTGACTTCTTTATTCATTTAGACGAGAAAAGTTGTCATCCTGGCACAACACGGTTTGTCATGGTGCTTGTGGGTGGATCTATCATTCTGCTAATGATGACAAGCAAGGCAAAAATCATGACAGATACTTCACTGCTGGATTCGTATGGTGTTTGGGCTTATTTGCTCAGTATACAAAAAGCTTTAAAATCTATGATTTTTTTATTATTATTTTTTGAAGAAACATTTCTGGGGCAGCCCTGCTTACCAAAGTGTATGCAGTGAAATGAAGTTTCCATGATCCAACTTCAAGGAATTGCTAACAAGAATTTTTTAAATATCTTTTTCATTTTGTCAAATAAATTATTCCTGTTCTTTAACTAACAGTAATTTCATTCCAGCCTTGTGACCCAATATCCTTCTCCAATAATACTTTTAATTTGATATAATTAATCTGTATAATAGACAGATTATTGATACATAAAAATGTATGAACATTAGAGAAATATAGGGAATTGTGGTTCAGGGGAACAAAGAGAAGCTGGATGTAGCTTTAAAATTAATTGAACTCCATTATCACCAATGTGGTAATGCACACAGATGCCCTGGCGATCTTGGGAATGTGATGCACATTTTTCATCACAAACAATGACACCATGTAAAGAACCAGCAAAGGCAGCACTGCCTATCTATCCGTCCCTTGAATGCATGCTTGACTTTCCCTTGGACATATGCTTCAATTTCTTCTTGTTTTGTTTCACTCTAGAAATATGCTACTTGGGGATTTAATTTAATCTCTCTCTACAGTATTACCACATAGCAAAACAAATAGAACATAAAACATCTGTTACAGTTATTTTAATGAAGAAAAGTTTATTTAAATAGAGCCCATCTTTAAAATTGCCATAAGGAGCAATAATGGCTATGGAGCTCAGGGTTATGAAATACAGAATGCCACTTGCAGCTCTGTCTGGAACAGTGACAGCTGACTTTTGGGAGCTGTTCATCAATGGAATATGTTCATCAATGAAGGCACAGAAGCATGAATGGTACAAATGGTGAGCACACAGTTTAATGTACTCAGATTGTCAGTTTTGGTGATTCCCTGGGTCTGATATTTGAACTATTGTGCCTTGGTCTTTCAGAGCTTTAAGACCACAATTAAGGTGCAAAACACATGCAGAAATCTTGCAGCATTTTTGCTGATTTCAGTCAGTGATGACATGGCAATAAAGCCATCATGGTATCTTGGAGTGCCATCTGTCCCTCAGAGCCCCTTGGCGTTCATTACTTTTTCTGAAGCTCTTTACTGTGGGGCAAGTCCTGTAGGTTGCTTCACACCCCAACACTTCTGATGTCAGATCGTCTTGACTTTTGACAAGCAGAAGGTGCTTTTCACACTTCCAGGCCATGGTCTTCAAGTTTAATAAACACACATAAATGAAGTTCATCTAAATAAATCTTTAAAATAGTTCTTTTTTTGCAGAGATAATTTCTGTTTTAAGCACAGCTGCCTTCCTCAGTGCACCTTCCTTTACTGTTGCCAGATTGACCAAATGCTCACATTTAGGAATTTTTTCATGGTGCTCTGTCTGATAAATACTATTTTTTTCTTTCAAATATAAAAAAAAATACTGAGGTGGAGGAGTTTTTTTCCTTGCATTTAATGCATTACCCTAGGATAGGCCCCTCTCGGCTCCCTGGTATTTCAGTTCACGACCAGCCGCTGGACAGCTCGGAAAAGAACCGAGATCCCGGTTCGTTCCGATGTCCCGTTCTCGGTCACGCAGCTGCGCCAGTGACCTCTCTGCCTGTGCTAAATGACTGGCTGCTGCTATCCGTTCATTCAGGGCCTCTGCGGCAGTCAGTGGAAAGGTGTAAGCTTTTCTCTGGCTGCAGGCTTCATTGAAATAAGTCTGAGAATAATGCTTACTGTAGGTAGATATATACTAACTTATAGTAAATATTTACAAATAGCATTAATAGTTTTGCATTATCTCTAATCAAGTAAGGCAAAAATTTTTGCTGAGAATAATGGATTCTTTAGGAACCTCTGCTGAAGTCATTCCCATAGGATCCAACTCTGCAACTCAAGCAAGTACTTCTTATTTGTGCAAGATATTTTACTGAGTATCACAAGAATTATTCACATCAATAAGGGAAGTTTTTGTACTAGATTATGAAGTGTCCCAAAAAAACCAAAATCATACAAGTCAATACTGGCAGGTATGGTTCTTCAGGAATTGGGATTGGGACTTCTCATTCTGCTTCTACAATGTCCAAATTTCAGAGCAGTTTGTCTGATGGATTTTCTCATTACAAGAATTTCACTGCACACCACTGATGGCTGGTTATAAAACAGGCTTCATGACACTGCTCTCTATATCCACTGGTAAATTAATTCACTGATTCATGGCATGGAATTGGAGAGAAAGTAAGCTAGCTGTTTCTGGCATCCAGCATTTGACTGTGAAATGTTGTTGCTGGTGCAAATGCATACTCAATCTTGTTTAATAAAATTTAATAAGAAGTAGGTCAGAAGGAAAAAAAAATCAGCACTTGTTTCCAAATCATTTAGTAGGGGGAAAAAGCATTTTAGCTGAGTTACAGTACACTTCAACTGGTTTAGCTGCACAGTTTCCTGCAAGAGAGGCATTTTTTTCCCATCCCAGGGAAAGAATTTGTACATGGGCAGGTTCCCACAGTATTGATGAATCTGATCCTCTCCTCCTTCTTGTGTCTCTTGTTGTTGACAATGTTTTAAACTAACTGGAGAGTGTATGTAAATCTCTCTACAGTCTACACCCATTCACCACTCACTCTGACCAAAATCCCTTTGGTAGGAGTCAGTGAAGTATTAGACAGAGATACTGAAATTTACTGAAATCATCAAACTCAGTGTCCTGATAGTGCAAATGCTAGCATATCAGCAACTTCGCAGTCAATGTGGTATTTCCTCTGCTCGTTTCAAAGACAGTGAAGTATCAGATAAGATTGAACAGGAGAGAAGCAGGCTGCAAACATCAGCATAAATCAGAACACACGGGTGGCCCTTCTGCAGGAAGGTGCCACATACACAGCAAACTGCAGGTCCTCCATGCTTAAAGGAGTAACAATAACCTTACATTTCTGCAACCCAGAAGCCTGGGGATGGGGTAGCTATAAGGAAGACGTGAAACACAGTCTTGATTGCTAATAGATGACCTCACATTTTTTCAACTGCTTTTTTCTTCTCTGTAGTTCATGGGGTGGATTAGGGCATGGACTTATTTGGATTGTATATAAACTTCATGAGTCCAAGATCCAGTTATTTGAAACTGAACAGGCTGATGGGTAGGCTAAACACCTTGGTTTTCTTGGATTTGGCATCTCAATGGCTACAGGTTTCTCCAACCAATGGCATTTTCTCTTAGCTTTTTCTTCTTCTCTTTGAAACTGCATTCAGTGACAATGAAAATTTGTTTTGATAAAATGACATCAGAGAAAGAATGGATTCCAGGAAGAAAAGTACAGCAAAGGAACCCGAGCCCTCTGTGGCTTCCTAACTTTGACTTCAAAAGAGCATTCCCTTGTGAGTCACAGGAAAAGGTATGTATCTCTGCATCCCATCCCTAGCTATTTTGTAGGCTAAAGGTTTTGGGTCAGACTACTAGTAGTCAGGGAAATGGAAGCCAGAGGCAAACTGCACAGAAGCCTAAGCTGTAACTCGTTTCAAGAAGGGTTAAAGGGGAATGTAGCAGACTAATAGAAGTGGAAACAATGCCTAGGAATAAAAAGGTGCAGTGCATGACACTGAAAGTCTAGCAACACAGATTTAATTCATGTCCCAACCCTCTCCACCTTCTCCTCTTTCTCTTAAATCACTTAAATCCTTTTTTTTTTTCTGCATTTATCCCCTGAAAATGTGGGTAATAGATCAAAGGGTGGCTGTGGGGTTAAAATCCCATGATGGATTGTTTTGAAGTATTACTTTAATTACGGCCATACAGAGTCCTATACAAGATTTGTGTGGGGGGCAGGAAGATGCAAGCAAGGTAACAGCGAAGGTGGAGCCAGGCTCTCTTTGTCTTTGAAAGACTCAGATCGTTGACTGAAACTGGACACTGCACACATTCAAAGGCAGTTGATCTGCTTTTACCAAGATCAAGAAAAATGGAATCCAGCAGAGGCTGTCAAAAGTGCTGTCCTTTTGCTGCTACCATGTGGTTTCTTTTCACATTTCTCCCCTATGTAAAAAGATCTGTAGTTTAGAGCCACAGTTTGGCGCTGTTATTAAACAGAAAATATTTAGCCTCCCTCATTCGAGATTCTTTCATCTGAACAACTACGAGCATCTTTCTTTTCTCTCCTTTCCAGTTTCCTTAGCAACATGCAAGGACACTCCAAAGAAGCAGTGTCAGGCAACACCTTCACTCTAGGCTTTGATGAAGCTTTCTAACCTTGACCAGCTCTGATGAGCACTGTAATAGTAGGCAATTCCAAGCATACTATCTCACATGTGTCTTTGTCTCCTTGCAATGAGATATTACAGAAAGCAACTCAGCCTGTACTCTGTGGCTACCTCAGCAAGAAGCAAAATTTGTTACTTACTAAGTAGGTTTGCGTTTACCACACTGAGTCTCTCAAGCACAGCATCTCCTTGTGCTCAGTCAGTGATTCCCTACATCAATGAAACTGCCTGCTGTATTGAGAGTCCCTTGTTGTAAGGGCTGTCTTGGAGTGCCCAGTGCCATGTAACCAAATGTAAGCAAAGATCCGGACTGCACTGACATTTCTTTCCAGTTTGAAGCAACAAGGAGCCATTTATTGACAAGCCAGTGTAGTCTGCTGCATTGCTGTTATCTCCCCGCTTACCAGACATCCACAGCGCACTTGGAAACTAATTGGAACCAAGGAAATTAGTGGATGTTCAACAGGAATCTTCACAACAATCTTTTTCTCCTTGTAATGCTGTTTGCATTCTATTGTGCTGGTCCATCTGCAGTCCCTGACTTCCTGAAATCAATGGCAAAATCCATAGCTAAAATCAATAGTAAGCAATCACCCCAGCAATTTTTAGGTTGCTATTGGGAAGATGGCCAAAAATCCCATTAGGGATGTTAAGAACACTTTTCTTTCCCCGAGTCATCAAAATTAATATAATGAGTGGGTATGCTTCTAAAAAGCATTAGCGTAACTAACTCGGAGTCGTCTGACCATCTCTGCACAGACATTGCTAGCCTGAATTAACAAACGCTGGATGTCCATTTTCTATGACTCAGATGAAAAAATGCTGCACTTCTCCACCTGCAAAACCGAATTATTGTTTTACACGAAAATAAAATGTAACCGATGGAAAAAACATAAAAGGATTAAAGTTTGAAGAACAACAAAGATCTCCTGCTTAATAACTTTCTATGAAGTTTTATTTCACATAGACTAAATAAAGCATAAATTATCCCTCATCATTCCTTAACAGCAACCCACTTTCTGCTGTAGGAACAGGGTATGAATTTCCAGACGAGTACAGATAGCTACTACCAGGTTCCGGTCAGTAGCCTGATCAAATTGACCTGGTAACAGCTTTCTGTGCATGTGAATGCTGCAGCTCCCTTTTTTTCCACTCCTCTAATTCACATGTTGCCATCGCTCTAATTCTTACCTATATACTAGATGGACAGTGCACTGGAGCTAATCTGCCAGCAAAACTGAGGGTACCATCCAAAATGTAAACAGTGATTATTTCAAGAAATCTACCCACTACAGGTATTGCATGGACCCTTTTATCATGCAGTGGTATGATACTTCTGCAAGGAAAGGCTGAGGAAGCTGGGCTTGTTCAGCCTGCAGAAGAGAAGACCTTATAAATGCTTATAAATATCTGAAGGGTGGGTGTCAGGAGGATGGGGCCAGACTCTTTCCAGTGGTGCCCAGCGACAGGGCAAGGGGCAATGGGAACAAACTGAAGCATAGAAACATGAGGAAGAACTGCATAGGAACATTCCTGAACATGAGGAAGAACTTCTTCCCTCTGAGGGTGACGGAGCACTGGAACAGGCTGCTCAGAGAGGTTGTGGAGTCTCCTTCTCTGGAGATATTCAAGACCTGCCTGGACAAGGTCCTGTGCAGCCTGCTGTAGGTGACCCTGCTTCGGCAGGAGGGTTGGACTG
>Ga0065711_1027685_pt1 | contig 46768 bp, 25 predicted proteins | sample Hoacrofraction12_FD_59098 | JGI IMG/M metagenome (GOLD analysis project Ga0065711, IMG submission 59098) | Hoatzin crop microbial communities from Cojedes, Venezuela - Epithelial fraction 12 v2 (version 2) | ecosystem: Host-associated > Birds > Digestive system > Esophagus > Crop | place...
GACCCGCCTGGACAAGGTCCTGTGCAGCCTGCTGTAGGTGACCCTGCTTCGGCGGGGGGGTTGGACTAGATGACCCACAGAGGTCCCTTCCAACCCCTACTATTCTGTGATTCTGTGATTCTGTGATTCTCCAGTGAAAGGAAACACTATTCGTCTGCTCTCTCACCAAGATGAAATGCAGCCCCTACTCTGCCTCATCTTCTGTAATCACCAGTAGTTTTCTTTCTTCCAGAGTTACCTACCTCAGACATTGCCAAATCAGGGCCTTAATTTGAAACTTTTCAGAAAATAGCATTTTGGCTCTGGTAAAAAGGAACTATGATAGCCACTGCAGTTATTTCTTAGTAGAGCAGGTGACTTTGTCCATGTACTACCTGTCTGGGCTGTTGTGCCTTCCCTATCAATGCCAAAGGAGGGCAATTTCCATGCCCATCCAGAAATGGATTGATCTGCATGCTACTGCCACTGATCTGTCGGGATACACTGGGTTAAGACCACGTCAGAAACTTGACCAAAAGCACCATTTCACTTCTCTTAGGGAACAGCAGATTTATTGAACTATAACACAAACTCTGGGCTTTTGGGAGCTTTGCAAGTGTCTTGTTTGCAAGGGGCTGAGGCTCCCTGTCCTCTAAGCAGTGCTCCAACTCACCCAATCCCAAGAAATTAAAAACATTTTGATTTCCTAAAAAAAACCACCACTAACGATAAATCCTATTTCAGCTCAAGAATTGTGCAATTTCCCCGAAATCTTGGAAGGAGGGACTTACTTATACAACGTCCTGATGTGTCAATGATTTGAAAGACCCCTGCCAGCTAAGACAAGGCTGAAGATTTCCAAGTTACTCGCTTGGAGTATCTCTACTTTGAAATGTCCAGGTCTGAGGTCTAGTAAGACTTAGCCTTGTAAGCACCAAGTGACTATGGTTCAGACTGAGGTGGCCATCGGTTTCAAAAACTCAGGTGCAGGCAGCTCAAACTGGCTTCTCAGAAACAGATATTTCTAAAATAACTTTTGAAAATCCAGAACTCTTCATATGGGGAAATCAAATGATGAGCATGTGGGACCTGAAGCTGTCCCCACTGAATCCACTCAGAATTTCACAATGATATGAATTTAATTTTTAAGGCTAGATGCTTGTCCGTGTTGGGTCAACATCAGTTTGTGCTATCTGGGGATCTAGTACTCGACTGTTCCCCATTGCCTCTTTCCACTCTGATGACAGAAATTTTTTGTGGGAGCGCAAGGGCGTTAACTGCCTTGGGGTTTGTAAGGGACGGAGCTGATTGATTGAGCATTCCTTGTGGCACTGAGTTGTATGGGAATTTAACAAACCTCTCTTCTCGGGCAGCAGATCCCTCGTCTCCAGAAACCTTCTGATTAAACTGTCAAGCTCCGGGACGTGCAGCAAAAGAGAACAACAGAGTATGAAGAAACATTTAAAGAAATATTTCTGATAATTCCCAGTGCAGCTGGGATGATGACACAAACTCTGGTCCTAGCAAACGTGCCTGGCAGGCAGCTAGGGCTTTATATGTAAATATAAACATATATTTACATATTTCCTAACATCTGTTATGAATTTGTTTTCCCTTTTGGCTCTGTTTAAAGTATGCCTTGTCCTGTTATCTCCGAGGCTGAAATTTGGAGGGGGTCTGTTAAAAAACTCCATACACTGCAGAGCCACAAGACAAACCCTCCCTCCTCCCCAGCTTTTCAGCCAGTTCTTCTACAGCTATTCCTTGCTTGCATTTATAAATGCAATAGTATCTCCCCAGCCTATGAAAGGAGCACAGTTTTCTAAGTGGATTCCTGCTGGGTAGAGTATAAACTCACCACCAACTTCCAGGGGTTTATATTCGGTTGCTCTGACCCGTTTGTCCCGGCAGCCCAGCTTTTTAATTGTTCCTCAGCACGGTGTCTCTTTCAGAGAGCGCCCTGCTATTAGCTCAAGGTCCCGTCCACAGTTTCTGCATCCACGAAGGAAAGTTACCTGCTGCAAGGCAATCCGAGCTGGATTACACAGTCTATGGAGCAAAACTAAACAGGACAGCAAACGAGATTTGGACCACGTGAGAGAGCGAGCGACATTGTTTGTGTTAAATAAATAGGATAAAGGGAAAGGGGAAAGGGCAAAAAGAAAATGTCAAGGCTGGTTGACACCAACCATTTTCAGACGGTCTCTGACAGCAACGGCTCAGTTCAGCACTGGGTGTGCACTGTAAGAGAGCTCAGTGTCAAAAAACCCTGAGCTCGCAATGGCAGTAGAGCTGCTTTGCTGAACGCAGAAGGAAGGTGAGGCCCTGACCTGTGTGGCCAACACCCACAGCTGATTTTCTTGTTTTGATGGCAGTCAGCTATCTATTCCCTTCATGGTCCTGGGCCTGGTGCGCTCCTCAGTGTGAGCTCTAAGCCCAGCGCATGAGTTAGGACGAGGAGCCTTCTGGTGATGCATTAAAATTGTCTTGTAAAAATGCTTTTCCAAGGAACAAATAAGCATTGGTGCAAATACATGCACTGTTCTTTATGTCCTTAAAAGTGCAGGGTTCTCTATGGCCAGATGATACGCAAATCAAAGGTTTTTCTGCACTGATGAAATTCCAGGAAATTTGAGGCGGGGGGGTGAGGGCTAGGGAGAGATAGCCAGAAACAAAATTCTCAGATCATCTATCCAAAAACGTTGCTTCTCCAGCCAAATTACTCAGTCTTTCATGATAAAGATGTCTTGGTTTGGCAAGCAGGAAAAGAGCTCCACCAGACAATAATTAAAAAAAAAAAAAGCCCTAGCTGAATATTAAATACCATTAATCCAGGGGAAACAGCACTTGTTTTCTTCCGTGGTAAAACTTTCAGTTGAAACCCTGAAACCAGTAACCCTGGGACAGGTACTGGAGAGCCCGGGCTGATGCTAGCAAGCACCAGAGTTTCTATTGGCTCGACAAAAGCATTCCTGCAGTTCTGTCTCCAGAAGCATCTCATTAAAATGAGATGTGAATCACTGAGATAAATGCTTAACTAAACTGATAAGCTTCTCATATACACCAAATTTACATGAGTATTGGGCTTCTCCCTTCATTGGACTGGTTATTACTTACTCTGTAGGTGTAACTGAGGCTCTGGCATTGCAAAGTTTATTCTTACACATGCTTATGGAGTCACTAGCACCTTTATCTGTAAATACATTTGTCTGCAATAACTAAAAATGCCATCTCTTCACCTCAATTTAGTGCCTTACTTTCACAGTCCCCAAAGTCTCTAAATGGAGGCCAGTCTCATCTGTGAGACACAACTACAAATTAAATACAGACTTCTATGGCTAGAAATTGTGCTGTATCACTGAATTTTGCTTCTCTGGCCAGCGCTACGGGCCGGCTGTGGGCACCGCCTCGGAGGCTGTGACAGCACCAGAAGAGAGCTGCCTCCTGCTCTGCTGGCACAAGCCCTTTCCTTCTGCACCAGTGACTTGGGACTGGTGAGTTTTACGGAGCAGCATCCAGCTCTCCTTGAAGGGTTTGCGCTGGCCTCTGAGTGCTGTACCGCTGCATGGCAGTGCCAGGCACGTGAGCTTCAGCAACCTACCGCAGAAGGGAGAGGGACCCCTGACGTCACGTCAGGCACATGCATCAGCTTTGGAGGATCAGAAATGGAGATTGTTGACGCTTAGAGGTAAAGGAAGGGTTATAATGGACAAGAGTATTTGTGGCTGTATAAAAAAACAACCACGGCTTTTGTCACTCGACTGCGTAGCTCCCAAGGCTCCTATCTTGCTCCCTTGCTCCAGCCCTGCCCTAGCCATAAAAATTCAACCATTGCTGAGAAACACTGGAATCCCCATGGAGCAAGCGTAAAAGAAGTCCAGGTCTGGCTACAGACTTACTGTGTAACTTCAGCTAAGGCATATCACCGCACACTTATTTCCCTTAATAAATAGGAGAAATCGACGCCCACCTCCCCACCCCAGCCCAGAAGTGTGCGCTCTCAGAGCTGTACAAACCTGCACATAACTACTTCTCAGGGTTCGCCACATACATGCACCATACCCACACTCCAGAGCTTTCTTTCTAAAAGTCATTATTTTTAAAACTAAACAAACAGTTTGCCTTCACCTTCACTTTTTTCCTAGTATGTCAGGGAAAAAAAAAAAAAAAGCTGTTTCATAATTGCTATTGCAGAAGAGACTTACACTACATTTTCCACCACCCAGCACCCACACAGTTAGACCTTATTCACCTCAGGTACAAGAACACTCATGTTGGCTTTGAATACCTTACAATTTCTGACTCAATTAGCATACAGCAGCTAATCATTCCCTTTGTAATGTACTAACGGCTGTTTGCCTTTCTGCTTCGTTGGCTCTTTCCCTTTATTTCCACTGGTTGTTAAGTGGTGATGATGAGTAAATCTAGCACCTACAGCCATGGCTTCTTGCTTTAAAAAGCTCAAGAGAGAGAAAATGAATTAGAAAAATGAAAGCCTTTTTTGCATGATATCCAAACCTTGGGTCCCAATCCAAACCGCCTGTGATTTAAAAAGCAGAATATACACCACAGGTATCTTGCCTGGCTGCATCAAGGGCGAAGTTTAACGGGGGTCTTGCTCAGAGCCAGCGTCAGGTTATTACCAACCATTTCCTTTATTTTAACAAGTCCCCAGCGCACACAGCATACTAACACCCAGTTTCCCCTGTGATGCCCACCCGCTTTCCAAGAAAAACAATCTAAAGCCTTCTGGTTATCAAGGGGACTCCAAAAAATGAAAACTGACCCCCTTCTTCCCTCTCACCAGCTGATTATGCTGGCTGCTCAAAGCCAACTGACTGAAACCATCCCGCATTTGACAGCAGCGGATGGCCACCAGTCTTTTTTGCCCAAACAACCCTTAAATTATACAAATAGGAACATTAAAATTGTTAATAAACTGTCCTTCTCCCCATCAGAGAGGGAAAAGGACCGTGACCATCTGTCTCTGGGCTACAAACGAGCTGTGCCATGCCTGGCCAGCCAGGCTGCTCCCTCTCACCTGCAGCATGCCTGGCCACAGACCTCATCCACCTCCAGCAGAGAATCCCCAGTCAGCTACTCCTCTCTGCCAAGCACTCCCATAGCTGAAAGCTCTGGGCGTTTTGCAGTGCCAAATGCTTCGTAGCACGGGAGTCTCTGTGGCCACCCACATCATATTCAAACGCACAAGCGAGCCAAGAAGCTTTGCATAAACAACTTGGTACAACGCGCTGAGATGCTGCTGTATTTCTGCATGACAAGTTCATTACCGTTTGGCCTCGGCTCATGCTGATGTACAGTGAAAAAGAAAAGGGGGAGGGAGACACTCTTCACAGTTACATTAATTTCATTTTATTTAATAAAAAACAGTATCGGATTAAAAATACAAACACTTTGGGTGATTATCCAGCGTTTTCCCCTGTGTGCCTCATAGAGCTCAAACCAACCAAGGACTGGGAGAAAAAAACAAAAAAACCCAAAAAGTAACACCAAACAATTTTGGCTGGAGCTGTAAAATAATGTTGCACCAATTAAATTACACCAAATATATTATTATACCTTTGAAATGGCTTTCAGACCAATAAATAAAAAAAAAGACAAATTCAAATAAAAAAGTCAACTTTGTATTACAAAAAAATTAAATAAAAATCACAACACTAATAATAACAATGTGCAGTCAAGTTTCTTTTTTTCTTCTCTTCTAGGAATGATAACATGCCAGTAAACATGTAACATGCCAGTAACATGCCAGTAAATCCCTACATAACATTTCCAGTTTGGCAGCAAGCAGTCACTCACTCATTCACATTTGTACACAAGGAAGCAGGCCTGGGCAAAAGCCTCGGGAGATATGAGCCTTCGGGGTGCTCCTCGCTTCCCCGCCACGGCCGGCTGAGTTCCCCCCCCTTCGTCCTGAAACCTCTGCGAATCCGTTCAAGGTTTAGCGCCAGATCTGCAGGGAAGGTGTCAATCAGCGTAACCCCACTGACGGGACGCTCCACCACGTCAACGGGACGGCGCTGACTTACACCAGCTGAGGATCTGGCTCTTACGCTCCGGGGCACAAGTTAAAAGCCATGGCTGAAAGCACATCCTTGTTTCAGAAAGGCCATGAAGATTATGTCGAGTTGTTTGCAAATGCACCAGAGCAAACTTCTTAACACGCTGCGCAATGGGGTGCTGATTATGGACGGGCTAAAAGAGCACATGCAGGGCCTGTGAGCAGATGGGATGTCTGATTATCATAGACAGGTACCATCTGTAGAGAAACGATGTGCAGTTGCCCCTCCTGAGCAGATGGACAGCGAGCCAAATTGCACTTGACCCCCTGAGAGGACGTCTCTCATAGATTTCATGGTATTGATGCCGCTTACTCCAGGGCCAAATTTGGTCCAGTGTTTCACAATAAGTACAGGTTCTCCAGAGGCAGATTAACTGATTTAGGAAATTCAGGCTCATTCACCTGTACGCTAGGCAGCCCAGTCGATTTTCAGGAGGAACCGGAAGACTTATGTACCATGATACACTGAATCAGGAACCTGCAAGTGAAACAACTCCCTGCCCCAGACACCAGCGATTTACGGGGTTATCCCCGATTCCCGGGGAATCCCCGGACGAAGTCTATTTCATTTCCGCACGATCTCTAGGATTTTGGACACAGTGGGCCAAATTCTGCTTTCAGTTCCAGTTACAGGGTAGGTAGGAATGAGTACAGAGCTTGCCCATGCTCCTCTGCTCTGGGTATGTGTGTAGATGGAAGTTTTGCAGCTGCGGGTCATTTGACATCATGGGCTCAAACCCACCACTCGCTTGCACCAGTGCACCCCCAAGAAAGCCAGGGGCTATGTGCTTGCGGAAATGAGATGGAAATGGGCCTTAAGATTCCAGTTTGCCCAGGCCTGTCAAACACACAGTGCCTTTCTGACATAGGCTTACATTCAGGTAATCCAGTAGACCCATGTGGTACCTTTATGGGAGTTGAAGCCTTCAGTCTGGATAGATATGTCTGAGAACACAAACACATATCCTTCTTGGTTTTTTTCAAACTGGTATCATTGCGCATGCAGTACCAGCTACACTGTAGAGAGAGAGCTCGCGTTTTTATGCTAACTTTGTTATCAAATCTACCATTGTCATTACCTTTCTGCTTCATTACTACCTACTTAGAAACATTTTCATTTGGAGAAAGGCATCTTCCCACTAACTTTCTGACCTCTATCCATTCCCTACATGCTACAACCTTTTCCTTACCTAACATTCTGGCCGCAAACTATCTGTCACCCTCAAACACTACAAGCTAACAGCAAGATGGCACCATTTGCTGACAGCGACTGAACTCTAGATTGGAGTTAATCCTTGAGACCCTTTGCTAGATCCATCTTTGTCCAGGCATTCATCTGCTTGGCCATTTTGAAAGGGTCACAAATTGGTCACACAGGTTGAAATGCCTTGAAAGGTCATTTAGCTGCTGATGACATCCATTCCTTCCAGTTCCCATTATCATTTCTGTGACTCTGCTTTTGCTGGTAGGAGCGACAGTTAGAAACAATTTTAGGGCCTCCCGCTCACTGAAGAGCAGTGGCTGTAGGAGGGACCAGGTCTGAATGACTGCTCCACCACTCGTCCACCTACACCTCGTGGGTTATTCTGCAGTAAGTCTCTCAAATTACCTGTCCCAGAATGGGTTCAGAACCTCTCAGGTCACCCTGATGGAAGGGACCATGGTGACCATCTAGCCTGGCCTCCTGCATAATGCAAGCCAAAGATTCCCAATGTGCAATGACTGCATCCAGACGAGTAACTTCGGGGGAAATAAAGGCTCTCTTTCTAAAAGACATCCAAATTTGATTCAAAGAATTCGGCTCATCTCTTCATAAAGCTAATCTTATATTAACTACAAACCTCTCAAAATGTGTGTCCCCCACTTCCAGTTTTAATTCTGTCTAGCTTTGACTCTGAGACACCAAACCTTGATGCCTCTGTCTGCTAGATCCTGATATGCCTTCATCACGTATACAAAGACCAAAGGTTTTTCTCTGGTCAGGTAGGTAATATTTTGAGGACACAAAATTAGAGAAGCGTGAGATGGCTTTGGGGCTACTTTACTAGGAGCTCACCTAAGTAGGTAGGGTCAGGTCCTTTGAAGCAAAACCTACCACTGTCAGCAAATCAGTGACCTGGCTTACTCCATCATAAAGGTACACAGAAATACTCCCTTCCCTCCCTTTCCATCTTCCCTCTGCTAGTTGAGCTTGTTGCAGATCTCTAGGGCTTTCTTGTAGACCTGAGTCACATCATCCATGTCTGTGAGAAGGGAAAAACTGCTGTCCCCCAGACGGTTGCGATAACGTTTTAGATACTGTGGCCGTGGGCGGTTCTGAAGTCCTTCCAAGTCTTGGATCTGGAGGAAGTTTTCAGCAGAGACACAGCTCCGTATCCTCTGTCTGTTTGGCCTGTTCTCTTGCAAATCCAGCAAATCAAAGGAGTCACTGGACAAAATACTGTCATCACTAATCACGCTGGAAGGGCGACTGTAACTTCGAGGTATTGCATCCCCAGGCAGGACCGCTTCTTCCATGGCCTCCAGCGTTGGTGTGTCAGGGCTGATCAAAGCAGATTCAGTGCTGCTGGTAGAATACTTGCTGTTATGTTTCAAGATGCCCTTACGCCTGCAGGAATGGCTGTAAGACCCATTTCTGGATGGCTCAGTGACCCCCGGAGAAGTGTCACTGTTTACTGTCTCATCATTATTGTCCAAAAGTTCAGAAGATTCGCTTCGTTCTGGAGAAGAGTAATAGCCGGACTCCCTCTGCTGAGTCTTCTTTAAAATTCCTTTTTTTGGCATTAGTGAAGACTGCTTAGTGCCATATTTGCCCGCTACCTCTCCCTCCACAACACTTTTAATGGCTACACCAGTCCTACACAACTCTTGCTCCAGCTTAAAAGCAGAGGGTAACACTGGGCTGACCACTCCTTCAATGAAACCCGCACTGTGAGATCGATGTTCACTGTTGCTCCTTTTCTTCAGGATGCCTTTGGGTCTCTTGGAGGTGGGTTTGGATGCATTTTCAGCTCCTCCTTCCTGGATGGACTGTGCAATGTCATTTTCCTTTTTTGATTTTTTCAGAGACCTTTGCCTCTCTAGTGTGACTTCAGGACCTTTGGGCTTAGAAAGGCACTTCATTTTGGTATCAGTCTCTGGCTGGAGGCCAGTAGAACGGTGATGCCAATCAATGAACCTTGCCAGCAATGGGGACTCAGAGTCCCTCAAGGCATCACAGTCACAAACACTACTCTTGTAGCCCCAGTTAACCCACCAGTGGTTGGCAATGTCTTCAATGGTTGCTCGGCGTTCAGGGTTAACCATCAGCATCCATCTGATAAGACCACGAGCATCTATGGACAAAGAATGGAATATAAAATATTTAGAATATGGGCATTCTTAGTTTTGTCAGTTTAGAATGGAAGTGTGAAGTCAATAAAATGAGCAAAAATAATGCTTCTCACAACAGGAGAAGTGAAAGGGGGCAAGGCTTTGGCCATCAGTCAATGCTGGAAAACGCATCTGAGTACTACTTCTCATCAGAAAAATATGATTCACCCTGGGAAATGTACACTGGGTTATCAGAGAAACTAATATTTTTACTGTATTAGTCAGTGAATGGTTCCACATTACTGAAGGAAATCACCAACCTATCAACTCTGTTTTCCTGTAAGTTTTGTAATTAGTAAAGGGGAATGGGATATTTTCAATGAGCTACACATTACCGGTTGTGTATTTTTCTATAAACAGTGTAGTCTTCTGTATATTTTAAAGGCATATTTTCATAAAGAGAGTAAGAAGGCAGAAAATTGAAAGGATGGCAAACAAAGGATACAAGATAAATATTCATTTAAATATAATATATACATAGATGTTTAAGGCTGGAAGGAGTCATTATAACCAATGACCCAGACTTAGTTGATGCTTTTCTGTCAGGTGACTGCTTAATGTGTTATACTCTAAGTAGAAGTAAATGCGAAGACAATGGCATTAATTCAGATTTTTGCCTGCCTTCTTGAATAAAAGACTGTGTCGCTCTGGCCATTCATCTTCTCTCTGCTTGTGATATACCACAGGGTAGTTAGAGGACTGATCTGTACCAGTGTGTTGTATCAGTTTACAGCTTGTCTGAACAATTCCACTTGCAATAGCTAACAGACCTTCCACTGTCATAGATCTAGTTAAAAAAGCCTGTTACAGCTTCCCCAAGGCAATAAAATCTATCTGCTATAAAACTTTAATTTCAAAAGGGCTTTTGGTAAATGCTGTACCCAGATGGGAACTGATAGCAGATGAAGTCAGTAGGGGAATGAGAGATTTTTTTTTTCTTCATCATTCTAATATGACAGTAAAACATGTTGGAAGGGGCCGGGCAAACCCTCCATTCTGAACTCCTGTCAGCTCCATACATCGCCCTCACTCCTTTTTTATACCTGAGGTCTGTGTTGGCTCACGATATTCTCCACTGCTGATCTGCCTGATGAGATTTTTGTGATCGAAGCCATCAAAGGGCATCGTTCCATAAACCAGAGTGTAAAGCAATACACCAAGGGCCCAGCTGTCAACCTGAAATACAGAGACAATGCGTGTGAAGCCCAGGAAAGCTGATCCTCACCCTTCTCTCTGCCATTAGCATCACCTCCAGCTGCGCCGACCGATGGGCAAACCGGTATCTAACATCTGACTAACCACAGGCAAAGCAAACAAAACCAAAAGAAGGCAGCTTGAGAACTTTCAATACAGGCGAGACCCAAGTGAACCCACATGTGCAATAACACTAGCGTTAAGACTAAGCCTCAAGAACATTATCATCAAAGACATCCCCATACCACCACCGAAAAGCCGACCTTTCTTACCTCAGGGCCTCTGTAAGGTCGTCCATTAACTATTTCAGGGGAAGCATACAGTGGGCTTCCGCAAAAGGTCTGCAGAAACTTGTCTTTGTGATAAAGGTTGGAGAGTCCAAAATCAGCAATCTGCAAGTAGAATTGCACAAGGCATCCACAGTATTAACAATACCTTAATGCAACAGAAAATCCTTTATCAGGAAGGACTTGGCTATATTTGACCCTGCTGTAGGGCAGGGATCTCGACGTGAGTGGTCTCTCCAGTTCCCTTGACAACCCATTTTTCTATGCTTTTTTTTAACTTTTCTTTCTAAAGACCCTCCAGAAAAGGAGAAAGGTCTCCAGATAAAGTCCTCTAGGTTAGGGACAAGGATGCCTTGGTTCCATTCACAGACAGCTCACTGACTGACTGCACAACCATCAGTCAGTAATTTCATCCTGGATGAATTGCTTATGCTTGCAAAGACAATCTCATACTGGAAGGCACCAGGCCTGCTGTCCACTGATTGCTCTTCGTCTTGTATAATCACTAACACCAAGGGAAAGCAAGCAGAAAATACTAGCGTTCTTATCTTGCACATGCAAGCCAAAAGCCAATTTCTTTAAATCCAACTGGAGGAGTGAGGGAGGAGTACCACAGGAAACTAAGCATAAGATTCCAGAAGAAAGTGTTTTTTTGAAATCATCTGGAACCTGGTTACGCTTGCAGGAGGAGCAAAGTGACGCACCTGCTAACTCTTCCAGATTCAGGGACTCCGGCTGAGGAATCTGAGTTGTTAAGCACACGAGATGTCTATCATGAGATAATAAACACAAGTCTGGTTCCTAACTGGAAACAATGGGCCCAAATCTGGCTTTCCCAACACAAACAAAACTTCCCTTGAGACTGTTGGGAATTTTGCCCATGTAGGAATTGCAGGATCAGGTCCAAATATTTTGTTTACTTCAATTCTCTGTTCTCGTTCTTACAAAACAAAGGCTGAGGATAGCAACACTAAATACTCCCACAACCTTTGCATTTCCTTTGTTTCTCTAGCACAAGGCAACACATCTCTTTTTTTTATCTTGTTTAAAACCCAAATGCTTCTGTTTCCCAGAGAGACTTTTACTACTGCCCACTATCGACACAAGGCATACACAAAAGACATAAAGCACAGGCATAAAAAACATATTATAGCTATAAGAGACAGGATTTTTCTCTGGGTTTTCTTCACCTTATGTGGGTGTTTTCTACCAGTAAGCAATTAAATCGCAGGAATTTTCAAGAGAAAATTCCAGAAAACACAAAGTGAACGGAAAAGAAAAGGATTTACCAGCAGCATCATTCACTCCTGGCTTTCTAAAATGTGTATCATCAGTGCCTCTAGTACCTGTTTAATTGCAAGGTCTCGTGAACTCTTGGGAGGCAGACAGTCTTTGTCTCTACTGTCTAAACTCCTACAGCTACACCTAAAAATGTCACAGTTGAGACCAAAATGAACAAAGTTGCTGAAGTATGGACAGAAGTTCCCTATTTCCTTTCTTTGCTGCTAAGTAGAAATATATACATATACACTTTATCTATAAATGTAGATATATAGCTTATGTTAGAAATATAAACAGATTTTTTCAAATACCATTTTCACAAAGTTTTTAAAGTCACAGTGCAAATATGAGATTTCATGCTTCACTCTCTCCTATTTTGATGTGCTGCTTGTGCAGGTGTTCCACTGACAGTCTGGACTCCTAACATCCTGCTCAAAGAGCAGCTGACTCCTGTTCATTAACTCATCTCACCATGTCCATTCATAGTTTGAATTCACTCAGTCCCCCAAACAGCGTACTATCAACCCAAGGCAGAAAATTCAACCCTTAAATGAATGTGGTTTGTAAAATCTTCACTGTATGGCTGGAATGTCATTGAAAACAGCTGGTGTACAATTGCAGTCTGCAAACATATTCTCATGGCTCAGATTGCACTTAATTGCCCTAAATTCCACGTTCTTATCAAGTCACCCTGCCTGGCTTGCAGGAAGTTGGTTTTAAGCCTTATGAAGTGTGCCCTGTCAATCAGGGGAAGAGTGGGATCGTTTCAGTGTTAAAACTTCGTGCTGGTCATTGAGTTTTATTTTAGTTCAGGATGCAGCTAAGACAAGGACAAACAGTGCACAGTGTGATTCCTTAAGAAAATACATTCCCTTAACGCCATGGAATGTATAAAATGCATGTGGATGTGCACGAATATATATAGGGATAGACATACCATTGTTCAAACTAAGAAACTCTCAGACTTGGGCATTCATGTTTTCATTTGGACCATTCAGGAAAAGAGTATTTATGTTACAGTTCACTCCCATACTCACAGACTGATGTTTATCAGCTTTTCCCATTAAAACTGTCATGCCCCCCAAAACAAGATTAATAGAAGCCAACATTACTTCATGTTCTTGGCACTTAAATGGAACTAAGGCATCAAGTAAAAAAAACTTCCTAAATTGGGAGGAGCAGGGAAGCGGATTTTTATTCCCCTCGCTTCAGGAGCTGGATGTTTCGTATTTACTGTTAGCTACGATAAACCAGATGTAATTTATTGTTTAAGTGTGGACTATAAATTCCATGAAGTTCACACTCACGGAAACTGTCAGGTTTACCCCACTAAAAAATCAGTCTCTTTGTACTGCAGATAGAGAAATAATTGGGTCTCTTAAAGCAAATGAAACATAATGTGCAGTGGTGAGACTTCCAGCAAGGTAAATCCCAATTACATATACTTACTCTGTATATATGAAACCCTCCTGGGTTTTGAGTGGTTAGTCTGATTGGTGTCCCCTTACCAGCCCAAGAGAAAGTGCAGTTAGTAGGATTATGTTACTATTATACTTGCATTTTTCTCTCCTTCTATCACATTAGGGCTGATCATACAGTTTACGTCAACCTCTGCTAGACATCTCTTTAGGTGCAATTCCCAGCCCAGGAGCCGCCACAGCCCTGCTCTGTAACAGGAGGCCCCCTCCATCGTGCCAAGCTGCATGGCAGAGGTGTCCCCGAGGGCAGGCTGTGGCACGGGGCAGGGACATGGTATTTGGATAGACCAGCAAGAGGCTCTAACTCCCTGGGTACCGCACGGGGCAGTAGTTTCTCTCCACCTCCCTGCAAGCAGTTTGGGGGATTTAGGCACTGGGGAGAGCTGCAGTCTTTGAGGACGCGTGGTCCTCACCAGGCCAAACTGCAGGAGCCACGGGCGAATGGAGGCAGCTACAACCTCACGCCACTGCTTGCTCTTCCAGTAAATTCCTACCTACAGTGAACCAAAAACTAGCATCCTCAGTCTTTTTAAAACTAATGAAGATGACATCACCAGAAGGCTTGTTCTGAAGACCAGCAAAGGCAGATGCCTAAAGCCGGCGTGACTTTCTTCCCACAAAGAGCCTTCCAACTCACCAACTCAGGGCAGCTCCTTCGGGGCTTCGGGGCTGCCTCAGCCCTGCTGCCTCTCTGACCCTGCCCACCCCCAGCTGTGCAATGACATCCTCTTGGTGGGATGAAAATGGCAGTGAGAGGCTGCTCTGCTGCTGCACGGTGGGGGCATCAGCCTTGCCCAACCCCGGGAAACCGGGACAAGCAGAGGGGCATGGGGCAGCTCTGGGTTACCTACAGCTGGAGGGTGGAAGCCACCAAGGGCAGGCAGCTGAACGGAGAATGGAGTAAATTTTAAGGTGAACTGTGCTGTTAGCAGCTGGCACGTGAATGTGAGGAAGGAGAGGCTTGTACACACTGCAGAAACCCTAATTTCATGGTCACATTATCTCTTTAAAGAACATGGCACCACGAACAAGGTAAGAAAGCAAATAACGCTTTTCCACCCTGGGAGGCTGCAGTGTCTCGGTAAGGTTTAGCCCTAGGGTTGTGCCCCACTACTGACCTCCACAGACAGGCTAGGTCCCGAGAGAAACACTCACACTCGGGGTTTCTGCTAGATAGTTGGGCGTGTATCTGGGGAGCAAGGCACTGTTTGATTGACTGGCTGGATGAACTCCTTGCACCCCACAGATCTGCCTGCACGTTCAGTCTCCCAAGTGTTTAAAACTCATTTTATTCACTTGTGTTTGCTGCAGTTAGGGGTTTTAATAATAGTTCACAGGAAATATTACTGCATACAGCAAGTCCCTGAAAAATGTAATTATATACCACAGATCAGATTATTTTCTTTCCCTCATCATCCTCCACCTCTGGCCTGTGGACCCGTAGAACTCTTCGAAATGTGTAATTTTTTGTCAGTTTTCAGACACTGGTGTTTCCTAGCTACTGTACTCCAACACATGACTCCATTTCCAGAGATTTTTACTTACTATTGTAACTCTTAAAAAAAAAACTGATTGTGTCTCCATACACTGCTTCATGACCTTCATTTAATTAGCTAAATTTTAAGAACGGTTTCCAAGTTAGTGTAGTATCATGTAAAATGGCTTGGGGCCCTTTTAGGTCGGATAATAATTTCTAATGGATTAACTTGTCCTCTTTATTTCCTGTTCTAAAAGTATTGCTTAAGTTGATATACATCGGTCTATTTTTACAGCATTTTTTTTTCTTGAAATTACTATGATATGTTTGTGTATATCACAACGTATAGGTCACTGGCTTCTTCAGAAACACGTATTTAACTGCACATTGCACCTAAGAACAAAGGGATTCCTTTCCATTTTCTCATTCTCAAAATGAAACTGCCAATTTTGTAAGTGCTTTGTAATCCACTGAACGAAACATAAATACTGGGAAAGTACAGATAAGACTATCACTCCATTTCTAGAAAATGCCTTCCACTGAGTATTTGAAGCCACCAGTCAATACCAAACCCCAAACTGCATATTTCTTTTCTCTGTCTGAATAAACCATATAAAAACACTGTCAGAATGAGGACATGATAAATTTACTCCTAATAAATAATTTACAGCTCCATATGTGTTTCCTTGCCAACGGTTACTGTTTAGTGAAACAAAGAAAAAATGGGAACTAAAATTCCGTGCAAGTAACAGAAACCACAGTAACATATTCAATGCTTCAGGGAAATGGGGGCAGTGTGCTTAACATCAGGTGTTCAAAGCTGATCTTAGTCACCAGGTGTAAAAAAAGAGAGCAGAGAGAAAACGGAAAACAATACAAAAGGTCATCTCTTGAAGCGATCCAAATTCAAACACTATTGATATTAAGATGTATGAAATACCAACTGCTTCTCAAGTACGCTCTATTTTTTAGCTTCATGAGACCCTCTGTAGAAATAGTTACCAGGAGACAGCAAGGGAGCTTGCAGCGACCCACCCACGCCGACGCAGCCTTACCCGCGCACAGGCGTGCCGTATGGTTTGCAGAGAAAGAACTAGGAAAGGCTGGAAATAATACACAAAATACCTACACGGCAGCTTAAATACAACACAGTTCGGGAAAGGGAAGCCTTCCAGAAAAAGATGTCCAAATGACTGGAAGGGATGTGGGGAGTTGCGGCTACCCAAATTTCTTCCACAGCAGCGGCACTCGCTGTGGCAGCTGGAATGCATTTGTGGTTCTGCAGCCCCCGGGTCACCTCCACGGTCTGGACTGGAAGACGAAGCTACCTGTCCCTGCCCCACCGTCCCGCTCTCCCCGCAGGACGACAGACTCCCACGAAGACGCGAGGGGAGGGAGCGGAGCCTTCCGACAGAGCGCAGCTCCCCGGAGGCTTGGGGAACTGATTGGTTTCGCATATGAGGACCACAGTGCGGAGATCCAGGCCACCGCAGCTAGCAAATTCCCCAAATTCCTCTTTTCTCTCAAGAATTCCCTGATTAGCTGGGAAGATAGTTTGGCGTGTAATGCGGAAAGAAAGGTCATCCTGCCTGCGGAAGCCTGTTTCATATACAACGTCCTAGAAAGGCGACTTTTTGTTTTCAGCGCTGCTGAGAACAGCTCGGGCTGCCGCAGCCAGTGTCCCTGTCGGAACAGGAGCGGGGAGGTTCGCTCTGACACTGGATGTTGACAGCAAAACGTCCAAGCATTGGATGGGCCTTCTGTAAAAGGCTATTTTTAGAACCCACATATTTATGCGCCTTTAATCCACTAGTTGATCCAAGTTAGCTTCTGTCATCAGCGTTACACAGATGGCAGCTACCATATGTTACTTTCCATTTCCATTGCACATCAGCTTAAAATGAAGACAATCTCTCCAGCGTGAAGCGCAGAGGGCAGTGTGTGCAGCCCTGTGGCTTTCAGTGGAGACAGAATGAAGATCCAGGCTATTTAGATACTTGACTATGCAGGGAGCTCCTCGATTACTTTGTTAATTAAGCAAGGATGCCCAAGCATCAGCAGAAAGCCTTTGGCGTCCCTCCCTCCATCTGTCTGCCCACAGATGAGCGCACCCAGCCACCAGCACATCCAGCCACCCAGGGAGAAGCAAAGCTGAAAGTGAAACAGGTTCAGCCACCTGGAAACTACACTCCTCTCTGCATTATTTATCTTTGTGCTACAGCTATTAGGAAAAAAAGAAGGGAAAAAAGGTCATTCCCATGCTTTCACTGGGGAGAAATGACATGGAAATGACATCACTGACATCACTATCCAAAGTATACGTTTGTGTCTGGAGTTCCAAGGCCATTTCCTAATGAAGCACATGTGCTTTACTACGTTTATTTTGAAACCCTATTTGCTTATTTTTCAGCCATGATCAAAAGGACATTCAGAGTGTTCTGCAGGAGGCACTTGAACCCTGTAGACCAGGAGAGTTTTTTCCTAACCCCAGCAGCAGCCAGCAATAATATCATTCGTACAATAAACCCCACTGCACAAAATGCTCTGCTGTTGCCTACCTGTAAACAGACATTGCTTTGGGAATTGTTGCCCTTGGGTGGCAGGACAGGGTCTTCTCCCCCAAATTATGCAAAGCTTCCTTTAGCATGTATGACTCGTCACCAGTGGTGCTCTTTCCCCAACCTCCAAATCCCTGAGCCTCTTGCCAGATGCTGTTGCTTAGTAGCTGTTGCCATAACACTGTCTCTTCTAATACCTTGGATAAAAACTTTACAAAATACGCAACTCCATTCTGAGAAGCTGAGAAAAAGAATCCTACCTTAATATTAAAATTGTCATCAAGAAGGATGTTTTCCAATTTTAGGTCCCTGTGGACAACACCATTCTGAAACAAAGAACAAAAAAATAGGGGAGAACATAAGAAAATAGCAGGAAAATTAAAGGTGAGCTGGCAGGGTGGTCTTTGCATCTACGTTTCAGGGCTGATTTCACTGTCATAACACTCACTGCTCAGTGACTAGTGACAGGCACTGTATTAGTCACTTGGTGTGTGGTTAAGGGAAGAATGACTGGAATCTGTCTGCCTGCAAAGCCTCTAAAACAGCAGGGAGGTTGGGGGCTGGAGGGCTGGGGGGTGTCTTTTCGGAACTTAATTCCAGCCTGGATCCTGCCCCCACTGCGTGAAAGCAATATATTCTTCCCAGGCACCAGAAAACAATATCTGTCAATGACGTTAGTCCTTACAAAAGCCCTCGTTCCTCCAATGTGCAGCCATATATGTCAGGGGAGTTACAATCCTAAAGGACTGTAAATGTTAGGGATGGAGTTGGGTTTAGGTCAGAGCCTTCTTTAAAGAAATTTGGGAAAAATTAACTGCACAGGGAAGGGCACTGCAGCTTTTCAGCGCTGTGCAGTGAGGATGTTGAAAACCGCCCTTGTTTATCAGAATTCAAGAGGAGATTAAAGTGTTCAAGAATTAAAATAAAAAATTATGCTATCTTCTTGTTGCCTTTAGCCTCATGCAAGTTCTGGCTCTATGCAGTTGGTTCATAAGCAGGGATAAAAGGTCCATGATGACAGCCAGTCAGCTACCTTGGGTTTAATTGCTCAAATTGTCATTCTAGCGGGTATCTTGGATGGATAAAGTCATTAGCAAAGTGTATCTTTCTAATGCTCCTGCTACATCTGCAAAAGTTACTTTTGCCTGCCCAGAATGAGTGCATGCTCATACATGAACACTCGTACCTTTTTCTCGGCTTTTTTCTTTCATATATTTTATCTCCTATTCTAAAGTTGTTCACTTGCATATTCAAATTGCAAAGTATCATTCATTTGAATGCATTAAAATTAATGTTGTAGAAGTTCTATGAGATGCCTTTTCTAGTTAATGTTGTTAATATTTTTTTTTAACGTCAGGAGAATTATCTCCAAGGCAAAAATGCAATGTAGGACTAATGTAAGGGAGTGGCTGGTATCTGCCATAACACAGGAAAACATACTTTGTCTTCAAAAACAGGCAGTGCACTACTGTAGCAGTTTTAATGAAGATCTCCTGTTGTACCGATATAATCACATGCTGTGACACTTAATAACGAATGCAGTTGCCTCAGACATCTTTTGAAATATACAAGTCACTAATCAGCCTACAACTAGCATTTTTTAATATCAAATCCTTTGCTCACCTTGTGGCAGTAATGTACAGCAGAGACTATTTGTCGAAAGAAGTGTCTTGTCTCTCTTTCGCTTAATCGCCGCCTCTCACTGATGTAATCATACAACTCTCCTTTACTTGCGTACTCCATGATGATCACAATCTTATCTTTATTTTCAAACACTGCACAGGATAAAAGAAAAGAAAAAACACCACAGCTGATTCAATACGTTTGGAAACTGACACTTTAAAGAGTGAAGAAGACTCAAGATGACTGAACACGTACTACGTCATCTCCGCAGCCTGGAGAGACTATCAACCCCACTGCAAAAAGCAACTTCCAAAGCTAAAATTTTTCAAGAGGAAGATTATAACATTTCAGAACAAGAGAAGGAAGTTGAGGCTCTCTTCATGTTCATATGGTTACCTGAAAGAGGCTTTCTGCCTCTATAATATGGGGTCACAGGGTGGCAAAGTCAGCTTGGTCCTAATGAGGTGAGGTGGACACTGGTGCCAGCGACACCCAAATATGAACCCCCGCTCCAACAGGGACTGCCTCTTACCTCTTGGGGCCAGAGGACAGAAGGAAACAGGAGCTCTCACACCATCTGGAAACAGTTAATAGAAGGCATAATAAACTCTGTCTTCCACGATGGGTTGATACAGGATTGCCATTTGGCTTATAACGGTTGTTGGTTCACATTCACCTAACATCAAAATCCAACAAGTGAACTGATGCGCACGTCCTCTTCCAGCCCAACTCTGCGCAACAGCATGGTGGGCTGCAATGTCTCCGGACCTGTACAGCTCTTGTCAGTACGGCTCTGCACTCCGTCTCGAGCATCCAACTTATCCTCAAGCCTGCTTATCTCCTGCCTCCACCACATGTCCCATCGCGTGCCACAGACACCTTCTTTGCCACTTGCAAGCGTGGGCAGCAATGCGCAACTCCCACGTAAGCAGTGCAAGGAACATTTGTCTAATACACGTCACAACTTGACTGTTGTTTGGGGCTGATGGTACTCTGCAGTACACGCTGTCACAGACCTCATTGGGAGCTGCAGATAACTAAACATTTAATCTAGACAAACAGGCTGAATTGCCATAATGCCCCAGCTTCTAAAGAGTTTTTCCCTTCTGACACTGAAAATCCACTGCAACCCCTGGAAACTTCCTGCACCTGTCATAAATAACCACTGCTCATATTAAAACATTGTGATTTTCCTTTTCTTTTTATCTGTGGCAGCAGCCTGTCGAGGCTTGGTCACGCTGGCAGCAAAGCATCTGCAAATTAATAAGGTTATAGGGGTTATTACAAACGGATGCTAGTTCTGACCAGTCCTACTGGAATGCTGCCTTCCTATATGTCTTCAGCAAAGCTCAGCCAGTAGTCCTTAGCGGGCATATTTTTGAAAAACAAACAAACAAAAAAAATCAACTTCAGCTTTTGCAGGGAAATGCAAAGCTGCCTCTCTCAACACGCAGATACTTGCTGCTTTTAGGCTTTGTCTCATGTCCTCTCACACCTTGTCACTCAACTCTACAAGCCAAAGCCTCTGCAGTTCCCTCAAACGCCCCTGAACCCCAGCCAAACAGCTCTGATAAAAGGCAGAGTGAACAGCCAGATAAAATTGGCCGCTTACTCGTCTGCTGGCCTCACTGTACCCCGAAGCAGAGGCTCCTGCCAGTGATTACATCCTATGCGCATCCTCATTAGCAATAAACTTTGGAAACTGGAAGAGCCGTCTCTGGATGGATTATACTTACAGTATCCTCTCCAAGAATGACAGACTGATATTGTCGGGGAAAAACTGAACATGCCCTGTGTCATCTAGGGAAGTGCTGTGATGTGTTACCAATAAAGCAGTAACGCACACATTCGTTTCTCTAAGCTTGGAAAGGCTTGTTAGATACAGAGTTGGCTAGGAAGGCAAAAAGAAACAGCTTCAGTAAGCTGAGACAAATCACTAACAATGCTCTTACTTAAGAGATTTTATTTAAAAATAAAAACAAACACAAAACAAACAAAAAAAACAATTCCCCACCACCCAGAAAACAGCTGATTCAATGACTTCGGGGTTATTCCACCACGCCCATACAGGCGAAGTCCCCACGTGGCACCACTGATCTCAGTGGCCTCTCCCGGAGCGCACACTCCAAGCAGCACCGGTCGAGGACTGCCCTGAGCTCAGGGGGACTTTTTCCTCACCAGAGGGGCACAGATGAGGCAAAGGAGCCCTCGGCTCTTCCCCCCTCTGCTCCCCTGACCGCTGATGCCCTACGAGGTGTTCAGTGCTGCTGAGGCCAATAACAGCAGTAACAGCCCCGCTATGATGGAGCATTCTTCCAGCCTATTTTTATTTTTAAAGTTTTGCCTTCATTGCTCAGTCGTGAGAGCTTTCTCAAATCACCCTTGATGTTCTGAAGTTTTAAATTCCAAAATCTATTTTTTCTGGACTAAAATTTGCCATATTAATACAAGTCTTGATCTAGACATATTTTCCTGCATTTCTAGAGAAATGAAGTAGAAAGCACTTGGTTTGGAGGAATGTGCATTTAAAGGCAGTTTCCATTTCAAATTTTCTCTTATGCCCTCTAGGAAACTGAGATAATACCTTAAAACTGAATTTAGGAAAGCATAAATCACTGTTCCAAATTTTAAATTTTCACCACAAATCAATGAGAATAGAAGCATCCCAATAACTTGTACTCAGGTTTCAGTTTACCAGCACACTCAGGACAGATGGGCACATCCCTTTTCTTCACGAGAGAGCATTGTGAGAAGGACACTACCCTTGGACTCAAAAGACATTACAGAGGCCTCCTCACCGTTATCATAGCTGAACGATTACAGAGTTAAACAGCAATTTATCTCTTCACCAAGGAGCAGAGGTTAATGAAGAATCTTTTTTTTTTTTTTTTCCCCGGGAGGTGGGAGGGATTTTTTTACAACTGCATCATTTCAGTTCAGAGCACCTCCATCGTGTCACCTGAATCTCATGAGAGATGAGATCTCATGAAAGGGCATGCAGCTACCTTCCTGCAGAGAGGGAACTGAACAGCGGACAAAAATATCTTAAATGAGAGCTGCTGCTGATGGAGGAGGGAGTGGAAAGGCATTAGGATTTATGTCTATACACACACACACACAATCTTAAGAGGAATTCAGTGGTCAAAACTATCAGGCACTTGACAAGGTGGTACTCTGGCAAGTCTCAGGCCATCAGCCACGTACACCACAAATTTTCACAGTAGTAGTTAGGATGCCAGGCAGGCTTCATACAGACACTTCTGAATTTCCCTTCTGAGCACAGTATGTATTATCAACATACGCTCCAGGAAAGCATTGTGGCCAACGGCTGGGGGAAGAGCGGAGGGCATTAATTAAAGGCTGGATTGACTTACTGCAAATAATAATGAGGTAATAAATATACTGCCCTGTTAACACCTGGGCTGTAACCTGCGGGCTGATGATGGACGGATTGCCTCCATATAGCTTCTGGGACTGCTCGGTTCACTCTTTGTTTTTGTTGCGGATGATTTATTACCTGCCATCCTACTGCATATTCATTCCGAAACTCACCCCCGCCTAGAAGCGTGCCTGAACCCTGGCTGCAGCTACTGCCGACAGAGGAGCACGGCTTCGGCAGGACGCTGCGCCCCAGGAGTGCCCCACAGCTTGCTGCTGATGGGATGGCCGCGTCGTACAAGCCTGCTCCTCAACCCCGACCAAGGTCAAGGGAAGGAGGGAGGTTGTGTGTAAGAAAGGTGGGGCTGCTCCTGCTTCTTTCAAACCACCAATACTACCTGCAAACACCTGGCCAAATAAGATAAGTGGAGAACTGTCAGTATCAACACCCAGACGTGCTAGCAGGAGAGATGGTCTGTCAATCACAAATCAAGAGATGGGGTTGCCTGGATAGAAGGCATGAGCTCCATGTATTAGAGGAAACAGCAGCAGGAGAAACGCTTGCTATAAGCTGTGTGTCATCTATTTCTGAGCCACTGTGTTTATTTCCACCACTCTGCAAGCTGAGTTACACTGAGGGAGCTGCAGCAAGACCCCGGTGCAGTGAGAGGGCTGCTGCACTACCTCAGCCATAGCGGTCAAGTGGTGCAGGGTAGCAGTTGCAAAATGACAGTACTCCTTCGCAGACAGAGCCTGCAGGACAAAGCATTGACTTCTGAGATGGCTACACTTCCACCTGGCTACAGGGCAGGAGGGAGGGACAGCACTGTGACTGCACATCAGGAGCCACGGAGCAGGAACGGGATGTGCCACAAGGTGCAAGGAACAACGCGATTGTATCCCCAGGGGTTGAGCAAGGGTACTGTGTTAATGTACTAAGACACGGGCTGCAGCAATGTGGAGAAATAACCTTTTCCAGTGGGCTACAAGCTTGCTTGGGATTAGTCTGTTCACCCCAAGAGCCTTAGCAGAGGCTAAGAGCAGTGCTCTACCCAAGCAGCAAAGGGTGCTTAAGATGCAGTGGTCAAAGAAAAATTTCTTACAGCTTTTCTTTAAACTTCCCCCTTAACTCTTAATGTGTTCGCTTATTTATTAAAAAAAAAAAAAAAACAGAAAGAAAGTTCTATACTTCTAGGCTGATAATTGAAACCAAAGCTGCTGGCCTCAGAGCTCATCGAAGAATATAAATGTGAAACTGGGAAATAACTTCACTTCTCACTACCAAAGACATATCTGAGACAAAGTACATTTTGTAACAGCAACAATCTGTCTCTTTCACAGGCTGTTCTACTATAGCAATAATTCTTGGATATAATCTCTCCACGCTTCTTCATATTTAGAGGCCGTGAAATTATGAACTCGGCTTCTACCTACAGCTATCCATTTTCCAAGTAGCACTGGTTGCATGGGGACCTCTTGCTGACCAGCACCCTTCTTTTCTTTTCAACCCTACTGTTAAATTCTTCCCTTTAGCTACACTGAAGTCACCTCCACTGCAACTCAACGGGGCAAGTTTGACACTGGACGAACATACTATCCCTCTTAAATACTAAGATGGACTTCACCCTAAGTGCTGAAAGCCCATACAGACATGATTTTGCAAACATCAGTCAAAGATTTAACCGCAAACTTTTCTATCAGGACAGTTCGCCTTGGACTTATATACTACCAAATTCAAAAAGCAAAACAAAGCAGGAGGCTTTTTCCCTTCCTCCAGACTTACAGGATGCTAAACTCAGAGTGAGTGCTGAGGGGGGTGGACTTCCCCCCCCTTTAATGGACTACCTCCTTGTGGGCTGATTCCATTTGGTTTACATGTAACCCTGGGGTAAGGATTTTAGTTTGTTAGTTTAAGAGGGGCGGCCAATCTCTTCACGCTGGAACCATTTGAATTCTCCTCATGCCTTTGCTCTCTATCAGAGCAATCTCCTAAATTAGTTCCAGTATGTTGACATTCCTTCCATCTGGTGTCTTTCCATTCAGCGGTATTTTTATTACTCTCCTAACAGCCGCAGACAGAAGTACCTTTCCACTGCTACAAAATGCTCTTTTATTAAAGGTCAGCCAAATCAAAAGAACAAGCGAGTTTGTTTTTAATTTTGGAGATGCAGACTAGAATAACCTTTTCATTCAGAAAAGTCATGTATGACCCAATTACCTCATTTGTGTAATAAGGCTCGAATTATTCTTCAAAAAGATATGCGAGTACTGAAAAGTGGTTTTTACCTTAGAAATTCAGCCCAGTGTGTATTCTGTGTTCTTGACTGCTTTGAAAGGTTTAAAGCCCCTTGGCATATTTTTTATTTCGCTTTTTTTATTATTATCATTGTTATTTTATGACTGTTTTTTTAATAGAGCAGACATGAAAATATCCAAAGTCCAACACAGAAAACCACTTATATGCGTACTCATAAAATAATGCATATGCTTAATTATAATTGAAGATAGCGAGATATAAAGTATGTGTTTTAAAGATACGCTTGTGTTACATTGTTTTCCTGAATTATGGCCTTATTCAGCCAAATGGCATCTCTTCTTAAATTAAAGGAATGTAGTTAAGATCCTGCAATAATCATTTTAAATTAGACAGCATGCCAGAATTTACTCCCCAGTGAGGAGATTAAATCAGAACGAGAACCATTATCCTTGCTGAGGTTGTTTCTCAGAGATTGAGGATATGCAGATTTTGATGGTCTACTCTTTAAAAAGGAAGGAAAAATGAGAGCTGCTAGTTCGGCCACAATAACATGTTATGCTAATTGCCTGTTGTTTTCAGCAAAGAATATAAGAACTAACTCCCCTTTTTTTAATCACAATTACAAACTGCTGAGGAACTTCAGACAAGCAAACATTTACATTGCAGTGGGAGGGCCGTGTCAATGGAAAGACAGAAATAAATTTCATCATTGCTTGCAATCCTCTTGACATCTAAATTGGGCCTGCCAGTGATCTCACACATTAGAATCCACATCCTGTCCGACAAAGTGCTGTTTAGGGGATCACCCTGAATGACAGGAAATTCATAAAGGTGGGGTATGGTAATTAAAGAGTTAAGTTTGTTTATACTTGTTTCATTACTATTGCCAGACTCTTGAAATGCTACTTTATGTTCTTGGATGTTATCAACTGAAAACAATGGGAATAAAGCACTGGAAGGTCAAAAGCCGACATAATTAGAGGAAATCAATTAGAAATGTGGTAAAACAGTGTCACTGCTGAAGTACTTTCTCTTGGCTAAATTAAAAAAAAGAATCATTCCAGCTTTCCAACTTTCATCATTCTTGTTTAAAGTCCTGTCATCCACGTGATGGTTTAAGGGACTTCTGACTTTTTCAGGTGTTTTGCACACAGAAGGGATGAAGCCATTGGGCACCAGAGTTTGTTTTGATTTCGTCTGAAAACCAGGAGATAGCAGAGGCCGGGATTGCCTCCCGAGCCCTGCCAGCCTGAGACACGTAACTCTGTTCTGCCCACGCACACATGCGCCAACGGAGCGAGCGGCCCGCCCCACCCAGGGGTGCGCATCGCAGCCGATGGCAGGGGACGCTTGCCTGAGCTGGCGCTGCTGGGGGGGACACGCAGCTTGCAGGCAACGGCTCGCGCCCACGCACCTTGCCGGCTGCCACCCAGGGAGACTTTTGGCAACGTGGCTGCTTTTGCGGATGACGTGGTGACTTGACTGACACAACTCAAAGAGCCCTGCATCGGAGACAGGCCTATGTGCGTCTGAAACACCAAGCGAGCTCTTGCTTTTTGTTGCACGAAGTCTGCCACAAAGTGCGAGACTGAACATGTATTTGGCAAGTCAGGTGAGTATTGGGAAATACTCCGCCACCACCGTTGCACACCGTCAGATCTTCTTCCATTGCCTTTGGGATTTAAAAGCACAGAAGAGCTGAACCAGTTTCCTGATTAACCAAAGCACGCAACCTAGCTCAAGTCATTGTGGACTGGTAGATACACGATGGGGAATCTCTGTGCTTTTTCTCAAGACTACCAAAAATGCAACCTGAAAACAAGGAAGAAGGCCCTCTTACATGGGAAATTCATCTTTTTGTGCCTTGATGCTGTGAAGGGTCCAGCACTGTTCTACACACCCTGGCCCCAATCCAGCAAAGCACTTCAGCATGTGCTTTCCTTCTAGTTACTCCTTCACGTTAATGCCTTTGTGTTCCACCAGCACCAAAGTGTGATCCTAATATTGATTCATTCTTCAGGGAACATCTTCGTTAAACTATATCTACAAACACGTTAGCTAATAATCTGTTCATTTTTAAGTGCCTTTTGCAAATGAGCGGACTTTTCTGTATGGTTATGCTGACCAAGGACAACTCATCCCAGCACAGAAAAGCTCGTGCAAGCACTGTATTTCACACTACAAAGACTCAAGAGCTCACTCCTCAGTGTACTAAGTGTAACTTCACTCTCAAGATTGGTCCAACATATGTTTAAATGTTTGCAGAATCAGGCCTGATGCTCTTTCCGTGGTTTAACTTTTATGAAGTATTGCCAGATGGGATAGATTTCGCACTCAGGCTACCCCTGGAAAAATATGTTAGCTCTCAAAGGCTTTATTATCAAATCCTGGGGTTTTCAAGGCAAAAAAAGAAAGAGGGCAGGGGAAGGTGGGGTGGAGGGGAGACATACAGATGAATGGACAGAGGCATTATTCTATAAACTAAAATTTATGTGCTGAAATCAGAACACTGCTAGCAAAGCCAGCTTCATTTATCCAGTCCCTTTCAAAGAGTTTAAAGTCACTTGAAAGAGCACTTCCCTCGCAGCCGCGCTCGACAGATTGCCAATTACAGTCCTGCTGAGAGGATGGAATTTCTTTCGAGCCACAACTGTACGTCTGCCCTCGCAGTAACGGGCAAGGTACGTGCCTTTTGATTCTGTTACCAAAAAATACCTCTAAACTGGAAAGCTTTGTTTCCGCACATCTGAATTTGCTCAGTATGAAAGAAAAAAAAAAAAGAAAAAAGATAAGCTTGTGTTTACAACAAGTTGACAAATTCAGAGGTTAATTGCTTTTAAGCAGGCAGGTCAAAAGGATACCTAAACAAGGATCCTACTTAAGGAAAACACGTGTTTGCAAATGCAATACGAAGAGCTGCCAAAGATACTACAAGGAGATACAGCATTGTCCATGCTAGGTAGACCTGTGCAACCTGACATCCACAGAAAGTGCTGTCAGATGTGCAGCGGCAGTCTGAAAACCCACAGTAAAAATTCGTGAGAGAGGAGAAAAATATTGGTGGGGTGGCTTCAGTTTAACAGTTAAGCATCTGATCTAAATTATTCAGCTAGACTCCACCTATAGCAAACAGGAGTCTCCAGTATGTCATTTATTCCACCTATCTAAAAAAATATCTCCCAGGAGGGAGCAAACCACTCTGTGTAGCTGCTGATCTCTCTTGACTAGAGAGGGAAACTAGACTTCTAGTGTACACCAACTGCCTAAGTGTTGGATGGCTTAAATTTGGTGAGATTAAGCCCATCCCCGAGGACTGTGCAACTTCAATGTTTTGTGTCAGAGGACAGCAATCACTCTTTATGCATCACTCAAGAGGAACAGCCACGTGTTTAAAATCTGACTTTAAGGGTATACAAATACTTCAGTCCTAGATGTAGTCCCTTAACTTCACTACAAGTACTCTTCAGCTTAAAATGAAGCACATCCTTAAGCATCCCTGAGCTCACATCCTTATCTCCGGGCAGTACGTAACTGCTCCTCTGCATCCAGCTGCGCAACCACATGTCTTCCCAGAGCTACAACATGTAAGTTACAGCATTGGCTGCTAAAGGCCAAATACCGACTCTTGACTGCTTTGGAAAGGCTGGATGAGCTGTACAGCTGCTATAGCTCTGCTCTGTGTAACTCCTTCCAATAGACTACAGTCCAACCAAGAAGCTGACTTCCACTGCCCATCCCTTCAGGCCAGGAATTAAATGTAAGAAGCCACGAAAGGCTGCTCTGCTTTCTAGAAAACGAACAGGGAACAAAACAGTAACAGAATGGAAAACTTCCCAGAACCAAAAAAAAAACGGCCTCCAGGTTTGTTGTTGCAAAGCACTGCTGCTGGCTGATGGACCACAAGAGGACCATGGTGTCACCTGGTGTCACCTGCCGCAGGTGCCCCTCCACGGCAGAGCTGGACCGGCTCTGCTGCAGCACCACCGATCCTCCCGCCACGGGGCCAGAGGGGAAGAAGGTTTTGCTCCGACGGGACTTTACTGTCTGCTTCTTTAAAACACTGTAATCTTTTTAACTTTTACAAATGTTGTAACTCAGTAAAAACTATTTAAAGTAAGGATGAGAAGGGCAATTGGTCAAAGGACCGCAGCATGCTTAATCTTTTTTCTTTCTGAGTTCCTGTGCACATTTGAAATAACTTTTGTTCCATTTGCAACCCACATGCTGACACAGCATCCCTCCCCTTTTCTGTTCCCAGATTCTGTTATGAGTTTATTCAATAAAAAGACAGATATTCATCTCTTTTCAAGTACAAGAACATGCTTTTGAATAACTCAATATGCGATAGTGTAACAGTACTCCAAGGCAGCTCGTTTTAATCAGTCGTATCAACCCTCAGAGCAGAGCTGCCATATACATATCATCACCTTGTGCATTTACCTCATGGGTATGTAAATATGCAAGGCTAAATTTGGGCTGCCTGTTTTGCATGTAGGGGAAGAGGTGATCCCCAGGGACAAGGCTGCCCAGCCCAGGTCCCTCCGAACCTCTGGAGCCCACACTCTTGGTGTGCCATGCGGCCACCCTCCTTACGGCAGCAGACCTCTTGGCTGGTGTTGTTTAGCATGTGCCCAGCCTGAAAATCACAGCTTTAGCTCCGATGTTACTTGGGGAAGGAAGGAAGGAGGAGGAGATGTTACTACAGAGTGATGCTCTATAAATACACAAGCAAACAGGCAAATCAGGGAGGAATGCCCCCAGCTTCCTGCTCCTTGCTGTAGGACCAGGGAGCAGCTCCCGGCGGCAGGAATTAGCAGGCTTCTGAGCTGTGTCCCAGCAAGAAAGGAGCTAGAGAGGCAAGGCAGGATGAGGAAACAGGAACCGCACGCCAGCGACCAGGCTGACAGGAAAGCATGCAGGGGTGGACAGGAAGCGGATGCTGGGATTCAGGGGGAAAAGGCAGCAATGACAGAACCAGCAAGACTAACTGGCGGGTAAGGGAGGACCGAAGGCCTAGAGCAGACGAGACTGGTCTCGTGCAGTCCAGGGAAAATAAAGTACACAAGGACTGGTTTAGAGGCTGGGGACGTAAGCGGACATTGGGCTGGTGTGTGAGTGAGGGTGAAATTAAACTGAACTGTCCAACAGAGGTAAGGAGATGAGGCGACAGGCACAGTGATTTCCCACCTGCCACAGGCACTGCGCTCAAGTCACACACGAAGCAGATCCTCCAGGCACAGGGTTATGCATCTGTGGAACACTGGTGGTTCAGAGGGAGGGCAGCACTCAAAGCAGTCTCTTTGGTAAGGGATGGGTTACACCAGGAGTAGGGGTTTGTTTGGTGCATGATCTCAATAAGCACAAATATCAGGTCTGCAAGAACGTAACAGAGCAGTCAGGGAGGAGAATCGCATTCACTAACCTTCGTATATGGTGATGATATGAGGGTGGCTGAGGGATGACATGATCTCAATCTCTCGTCTGATGTGAACCATATCTTGTTCATCCTTAATTTTGTCCTTACGAATGGATTTTATTGCAACCTATAAATTCAGGAAATCAAGCATTATTCTTGGAACTGAACAGATGCATATAATCCATTAAGGAAAGTTCAAAAAATAAATACAGATGTTAGATGTTGGCAGAACGTGGAATGACCAAAACAAAGCCTTAAAATACAAACCTCCATGCCCCAGGTCCTTCATTTTATAGCAATAAATACACTCTCATTACAGTAACAGATGACATGAAGTTTTAGGGTCTTTGGGTCTTAGGACTTCACAGAGGGGGAACACAGCACCTTTTGGCAGGACCTCTGTGTTAACCTAAGTACTCTCCATCTGAGGCAAACGGCAAAACTCCCAGGAGATTTTGACGGGAAGTACATTTGCTTAGACATGACGGCATCCGACAATTTCAAACAGAAGCTTTGGCGACAATTTCTCTGAAATAAGGTTGAGATCTCCGAGAGAACGGAGGCAGAGAATCCAGGGTGTCGATTACAAATTTGTATTTGTTCATGTTAGTACACAGAGGATCACATTAACACGGGTTGCTCCATGGTTCTCTAAAGCAGGCAAACTGCTCAGGAGTTATGACTTATTTAAAAATCAGAAGAAATAAATCTTGGAAATTCACATCCAAACTCGTCCTCATATAAACCCAAGGCTTTCAGGTCCTACACAGCACTTATGCAATCACTGCAAAACCATATCCTTCCTGCATCCTTCCTCAATCAGCAACCTTTTTTCAGGCACATCGTGTGACTCGGTATCTTTCCAAAAAGCAGGGTGGGAACAGAGGAAGTGATAACTGAACTTGCAAATTATAACAGTCCTTGTTGAGTGTGTGGATGTGTGCTGCCTGTGAAAAAAGGGCTTATCTGAACAACGCCATAAATAATCGCGGAGGTCAACTCATGCCCTACGAGAAATGCATAAGCCAACAATGGAGAGAAGCTGGTGGGAGAGGGAAGGTGAGGGCATTGTACATACTGAATGGCAGCACGGCCTTTATTATACTCAGTATTTACCCTGCTTTATTTTTTAAGCCAGAGTTCAAGGAATAAATTACCAGCTAGTTTAAAATCAACAATACGTCTTTGAAAAACATCACTGACCTGCTGAGATGACCACCCTTTTATGGGTAAACAAAACTTTTGTCATTCTATGCAGTCAGCTACTGCAGACCTCTCCTGGGAAAACATTTGTAAATCTGTGATTTATGTGATTTCCCTAGTTCCTACAGAAAAAAATAATTTCACTGCCTACTTCAGTAATCGCAAGTGGCATGACCGGTATTGTTTTCATTATATGATGTAGCATCGAGGATATTGAAGAAAGAAGGGAAAAACTTACAATATTATAAAATGGAAATGTATATAAACAGGAGCTAGTTTAAAGGATCAGGCTTCCTACAAAGCCTTCAACTTTGAAAAGCAACATTGTTCAAAAAAGCATTAAGCATATGCCCCACCCCCTCGAATTCCCAAAATTTCAGCACGTGCTTAAAATTAAGCTCATGCTTAAGTGCTGCCCTACTTTGAGACAGCAGAACAAAAAGCAGAACTTAAGCAACAAACCAATTTGTACGTCAAAACCTAAACATCTCTTCTTCCTCTTGACCCAAACAATTGGTATAGAGATTTTAAAAGTAACAACTTCACCATGGTCTTCTCTACATGGCACATATTTCTAGAAAAGGTAATACAACAGATTGCAACTGAATCAGCGATCAAGATAATCTCCAAGTACTTCTAAAGATGGAGAAGGTGATGAGGGTGGATTTTTCCCCCTTCCCATGTTTGCACTGGGACAGGCTGCAAATGCAAATATACCCTGTATACAACAAGGATGTGGGTGGCTCTTGGAGCAGCGTGTGCATTCCTGCAAGAAATAAATATAGACATGGGTAAAAACACATTTTTTATTAAAAGACAGCCTTGTACTTGGCACTGAGGAAGAATTTAAGAAGGGTTTCATTGTCAAATATACAACGGGGAGCAAATTCTTCACCATTCATGGCTGGTAAAGTAATAACAGCACCCCAGAGGGCATGCCAATCTCCTACTAACTTGACTCTATGCTTCACAGACAGGACTTTTGTAAGTCTACACATAATTACTGCAAATGGCCTCTATGGAATAATTGCACATGTGAAAACATATACTTTTAGACACAAAAATGCAAATGTGATTGAAAAGCATGGTGGCACTCTGTAAATATATGTTTGGATTAATCTTCAAATGCAAACAGATGTGTTGCCTGGTAACATATTTTTCAACAGGACCAGAGAGTTTACAGTCTCATAACCAGCGCTGAAAAGTGGTTAAGACACCTAGAAGCCTTAATTTATATAAGCTATTCCTTAAAGTTTAACTGAATTTTGAAGATGGCACTTAACCTCCCCTGAAAACATCACTTCCCCGTTGCAGGGGCAGAATTCAGCAGCCCGGCCGAAGTACTTGGGGTTTCATCAGTGACATCCAGGCTGCAAGATCTCACTCCAACGTAAGGACAGAACACATGCCAAACACATCTCTCCGCTTTTAATAGCTACGACTTTCTCTTCCCTCCCTCAGCTACTTCAGATCACAGTGACTGGCATTTAGAAACAGGGAAAGATGCTTGGCAGGTGTGAACCATCCCAGCTCCAGCGGTGTCAGTGGACCCTGCTGAGCATCCACCTGCCCGTGCTCCGACCACCCCCTGCAGCCCTGACAAACAGCAAAAGCACTGGGGGGGAGGCGATGCCCCTCGGCCAGGCCACAGCACGTTACCAGTACGAGCACTCCGTACTGGAGCAGGGCTTCAGACGCTCACACACTCTAACAAAGTATTATCACTATCTGCATAGCAAACGAGCACGCTCAAAGCACAGCACAGCCATTTAGTAATTAAACCTGGGGAGGCAAGTAGTCAAACAGCACTATTCACCCGCTCTTAGGAGATGAGCAAATCGAAATGGAAAGCCAACGTGAGTCCTAAAGGAAACGAGGACAGTAGCGGCTCAGAAACTGCTGCCAGCCTCTCCCTCCCGAACTCTGCAACACATCACAGGAGTGCTTTGCTCAACAAACCATCCCATTACTAAAGGCTGACTTTTGATCCTTTCCCCATCTTCAATTGCTATTTTCCCCTCAAAAAGAGCCTCAGGGAAGTAAAAGCTTCAAACGCATCTCAGTAAGTACTTTTCACCCCGCACCACCTGCCTGGTGGCCTGCACGATCCCCAGGCGGCCAGGCTCCACATCTCAGAGGCTACCAAGAGAGCACAGCCTTGCCGGTGACCTGGACCATGAGGCCAAACAGCGAGGGATCCCTGTCAGCAAAGTCGCTGTCAGAGGCAGCATCCCACAGCAGGAGCAGCAGGACAGCATTCGCTCCAGCTCTTCCCCTCTAAGTAAGGGATTTCTGCCAGCCAAGCGTCTTTCACCTGCTTTGGTCTGCTCAGTCTGTGTCAGCGAGGGTACCCGGGCTTAAGTCTACTGATGTGAAAAAAACAACACAAGCAAGAAAGCAGTCCAGTGTTGGGTTTGGTTTTTTTTTAGTACTTCATGGAAACATTACAAGTCATGATCACATTCTAGGTATTTATTATATATTTCATTGTTTTCATCTCTCTGAGCAAAATGAGTTCCCTAGCTGTATGCCATGGTATCAGGCTGTAAAACAAGTCTCTCTTCCAGATATTCTAAAATATCAATAATGGAATTTCTTTCATGAAATGTATTTTACTCAGAAATATATTCCAGAAAATACGTTTTCAAAGTGCACTTACGCTTTTAACACCAGACAGAGCTGGCTCCGTTTTTCAAAACCCCACTTACAGGACTGCTGCCAGACACGGTACACAATGAACCTGAACAACTTCAGCCTAATAAGAAATAATCTCAATTGAGAAATACCTTATGAAAGAACGTGTTTGTTCATTCTTTAGGTCCTTTTCTTTCTTGCTTGCCTGCTTATTTTCCTTGCTTTCTCTGAAAGCAACAGCTCCACTGTGTGCTACATCAAAATTTATTAAGGGTCACAGCCTATGAATCAAGAGTAGGTCAAATGCAACATGCTTTTTTACATCAGCTACATTAACTACTCCAAATACTCCAGCTCAAGATCTGCAAAGAAAGTGCTGTTAGTCCCTTTGGTACTCTCAGAACACTGTACTTATACGTCTACCACGCTTTCTCAATATATTTTACTGGGTTTAAGACTTAGATAATTTAATTATAGTATTTTTAGTAACTTTACTAGTGGAAGAATTTGTATTTTTCCTTGCTTCTTGTCTTAATGAGAATTTCAGATAACTCCAAGACCTTGCACTCAGACAGAGAAACGTATCAGATTCTTTATAATGAAATCTAAAGCCTCTCACCCCAACAGAACAGGTTCAAGTTCACCCAAAGCCCCTATAGACACAGTATCCAGTCTGGCAAAACACTTTAGCACATGCCTAACTTCACACACGTGAGCAGTCCACTGGCTTTCGTGGGGCAGCTCACACATGTACAGTTAAATATATGCATAAGCACCAAGGTCACAGCTCAAAACTAGGCCATGTGATGGCCCCTCCGGGGATCAACACTGGCTGTACACACCAGTAACATCCTCGGCATCTCTTCTGCAGCTCTCACGACAACATGGTCCCACACACGGTGGGGGTTAGAGGAGGAGACAGGAGCAGCAGAGATGGTCTGAAACCACCTCCACCTGCGATGCCAGTCCTGGCACCAGCCTCTGCTCAGAAGCAGGTGGAGAGGACGCCCTCTCCAAAACGTAAGGCACAGGGGAGAGAAAGCAGGGGGTTGTGAACCTCTGATATTGCCAGGCATTTCCAAACGGCTCTGCAAGGGCGCAGACCCTGCTCCCCCGCTGCTCTGCCTTCCAGAAGCAAATAGGAAAGAGGGAGCACAGCTTTTGGCTTCCCACCCCTCCATGAGTCAGCTTGCAGAGTTTGCTGGGCAGGAAGCGTGGAGAAAGAAGCTGCTCTCTTCAAGGCTGCAATAAATTACCTGTCTCCATTTGCTGGGCAGAGGATTTATACTCACTTTCTGAACTGGTGTAGAGAGATTGTTAAGTATTTTCCAAAACACTTCATGCTTCTTTGCTTTTGTTTGGTACAAATAACTTGCATTGAACGATAAATACTTCAGAAAGATGACGGTTGCAAAGGTTTCTGTACATTCAGTCCTGTCTGTAAGAGAAACGTCTCTCTGCCTTTACGAGCTTCTCGGCTGCTCGGCAGAGCACAACGGGTGGAATTTGCTTTTTACAGAGGCAGATCAAGACCATCGTGTACAGAAAAATAGCTGAAAGTTTAAACATCTGGCAAAGGGCATGGCAGACCGTAGGTACCCGCTTCCGTATCAAATCTCTGTGTCTGCTGACTCACTGCTGGCATCAGCATTTATGGGATGAGCAACAGAGCTGTGTTTTCATCAAAGCGTAAAGCTGTTTCTCTCGATTTCAGGAAGCTAGTTCACGCGTTTGTTTTAATCAAATGAGCCTATGTTTACCTCATTTGAATGAATACAAACAGAAGTAGAACTACCCATGGTGCGGAAAGCCACGGATTCTGCAGTCAGCTAGTGCCGTAACCGAGGCTGACCACCGAACGCCACAAACCACTGAACCTCCCCCAGCAGTTTCTGCATGCAGTACATTCAGTCCCACTGAAAACAAGCTTCCACTCTTTACTATCTATCCAGGCTATTTTTAGGACCGTGGTGAGATATGAGCAAACTGCTTTTTTCCACCGTGGGGGCTGTGACTTTTAAGCTGGTTCCAGCGCTTGTGCATACCACCCGTGCTCCAGCAAATTCCAACGGGCTCTAGCAATGCTATTGTGGAGCGTCAGGAAAATGACATCAGGACAGCGAGTGCAGTCCCCCGAGAAAGGGAAACTGGCTTGCTGTCACCGAAAGAGACTCAGAAACGCAGCTTGAAGAAAACTATTAAAAACAATTTGCTCTGGGTGAAGAGGGAGGGGAGGGTTAAACACACATCAACCTCTCCTTTCCGAGAGCTGTGAAGTGAGGCCATCCCCACCCAGCAATGGGAAGTGGGTGAGCCCAGCCGGTTTCACAGCTCTGCTTCCTTTCTTTGAGACTCCGAGGTGGGAAGTGCAAAGGCACCAAGTGCCAACAGGGGCGGAGGGGTAAAGAATAGGTGGATCAACCAGGAGGGAAGAGAAAGGGAGAGCAGAGGATGTTTGGGGGTGGGGAGAGAAAAGGCACATTGTTCCAGCTCCATGGAGCTGAGCAAGAAAGAATAAAGTCTGGCACCGTATTCTGTTTTTTCCAGGGGAGTCTCTGCCTATGGCTCTTGGCTCAGACATCACCAACACAAGAGGAAGAGAAACAAAGCTATGAAATTGGGTGGTCCCTGAGGTTGCTGCAGTCAAATGATAAGGAGGGGGATGCTGATAATGCAGCTGCATTGAAATGGCATTTCCAGAGGTTGCACAAAGGAGAGAAAGCAAAGGCAGTGGATGGGCAGAATAACTGCCTATCTGGCCTCTGGACCTCCCAGGTGGGAAGCAGGAGCTGTGGACGGATATCCCTACAGGGAAGCCAAGAATCCAAAGGGTTCTGCAAAGTTATTCTCATGCAGACTTCTTGTAAGCCTCTTCCCACGTAAGTATATCTTTGCTGTGTCTATTTGCTGGGAAAAAGGCTATCTTGACACTCCAATCCCGGGCCGAATGCAATAATAAAGAGCATCATGCAGGATGTGCAAATCTAAGAACAAGCTTCTGCAGAGCCATAGAAAACACTTCATGCACTCACTGAAAAGTTGGACAAAAGGCCACCGTGAGTTGCAGCAAAATCAGTGCCTGACGTAGTGCACTTTGCTAACATATCTCCGAGAGCTCTCTCTGTCAGAGAAAGAGTAAGGTCGACACAATGCCATTGTTTTGGATATTGTTACTTTCCAGATCCTAAAAGCCCGATCATCTCCATGGTGATACGGCCTGGGAGACAAGAACGCGACAAAATCCTCATTAATTATTTATCAACGGCCCAACTCCATTCTTTGATGTGTTGGCAAACGATGCAGTAACCGGGGCAGTTGCTCAAAGCGGTAACCGGTGCCATCTGCACCCAGTGAGACTCTGCCAATTTAAATCTCGGGGCTTCTGCCCATTACTCTGTTCCTTTGCATGTTTGTTCGTGCCATGGATGTTACCAAAGACAAAACGCTGTTATTGTTGCTGCGAGCCAGCAGCTGCACACATAAAGGGCGAAGACGCACGTGCCACGATGCACCTTTCAACTTCATTTGCTTTTAAAAGGAAAGGGTGTTTTTTACAGCTGCCTCACTCTGTATGGTAAAAGCTTATAGCAAACATCTGTGCCTCTCTGCTTGGTTCCCCTCTTCCCAATGTATCACATAAAAAAGATTATATTTCTAAAAACCATAGCTGATTTACTGCCACTCTATCACTCACTACCTGTAAAGAAACTCACTCTTGCACCAAGGCACTAGAAGTCCCAAGTCAATGTGATAAATGTTAAAGCAAAATTCTGTTTGCATAAGCTGAGGCATAATGTGCCAGTGCCTCTTGGAGAACCAGGGTACGATTTCCTCAGGTTTAATTTTCTTTTTCTGGTTCTGCTGGACATAGTTGCTGTTATCATATCATAAATGATGATTCAACAAGTGAAGATGAATGAACCAATCAATCACAAACACTAGGCAAGGGGGTTACATTTTCTTTCTAGTTCCCCCTTTATTCACAGAGAAAAATGCCTGTGGAACCAAGTTTTAATGGGCAATAGAAGGCACCAGATGAACACATTTATGCTGTACATATACAAAGTGGGTGCCAGGAGGAACACGTACAACACCCTTCCTCTACTCCTTTCCTCACCCCCGCATACGGTGCCTGTTAACAGGATCTGTGAGCACATTTCCTGAGTAACTACCGCCTTACTGGAAAATTTATATCCCTTCATTGTTTGGTACCCGCTATCCTCAGTTATGTATATGAAGCGTGGCATGTTTACACCATGCATCCTCTGACAAATTTACCTGGCAGACCTTTCTTTATTTAATGCTGTGAATCCTGGCCTCGAGTCATCCTTACTACCAGACGGATCTTACAGCTCTGTATTAATCATTTCAGGACTGATTTACCACTAGGAATAAAAAAAAAAAAAAAAGGTATACATCTGGTTTAGCATTGATCTGCTTTCCAATAGCATTTATAAAAACAAGCTGGCGACCTGGCTATTGATTTTTCATAGTGAGGCAGTGAATCTTGAAAACAGGGAGAAGGGAGGGCTGCAGAATTCAGAAATGGGCTGTCCGCTGATCTATGTCAGAAACCTACCACAAAACTTCTCTTCTCCCAGAACAATAGTTTTTCATATAGCTTACTGAAGTCTCAAGTTGTAGGACTGTTTAGTTTTAGGAGACAGACCAACAAGTAATCACTATCCCTAGCAATAACAAAGTGTTTCTCGTAGTGCTGCCTCAAGTCGGCCCTTCTCACCCCTCCCCACCGGCCCAACAGCACGCTACTGCAAATCTGCATCCACTTCAATCCTCCCTGATCGGCAGTGAAACAAATCTGCCCTGGTAGCACCAGAGGTTGCAAAGGACTGGCTGAAAACCAGAGATCTGCTTTTTTCCTAACTCACTTCTAAGTTAGGTGGAAAGGAACCCGTAACTGTTGGCCATACCCTTCTGCATATCCAAAGATGGAATATCTAATGCTTTAAAGCATTCATAACCCAGCCTGAAAAAAAAAAAAAAAACCACAACAAAACAGCCTTCTGATCTAATTGTGAAGGACTAAAGAAAAGATTAAAAAAATGGCCAAGTTGAAGTTTTGGGGCTGTCACGCACAGACTGATGGAAGACCATCTCTTTTCCAAAGTCTAATAACTTACAAGTATCCCATCCAACTACCTTCAAGCTTTCAAGGGAAGTTCATGTTTTGGCACAAAAGAAATTATATCTGGAAAGAAACTGGGTAGGGGATTTCCCCAAGGCAATGGAGGTTCATAACTGCAATTAAAAGAAAAAAATGCTTTGCAACCTCAACTACGGATCGTTCCTCCTTAATAGATGTTAACCAGCACTGAATGCCACATTCACTGAAAAGACGAAAACTGCATTTACAGTTAACTTCTGGTGAAGTTGCCAAGCAGATGTTTATTTTTGGCTTCCACATTTACTAAAGCCAAATGCTAGACTGAACTGGGATTTCACAAAATCTAACTGCTTTTCTTCCAGGTTACAATTTTGTTGGAACCAAAAAGAAAAAAAAAAAAGGGAGGGGGGGAGCAGAAATAAATAAGCTGACTTCACTTTTAAGTTGGAAAAAACCTGGTAGCATCCATTTCTATCATGTCTGTTTATATCATAGTTTAAATAAGGTTAGAATTGTGCAATCATTATTGATCAACTTCCAAACACAGCCCCGCTCCGTCCAGCACATGTGCAAAAGAGGAAAAGTCACTGGAAGCGAATCCTGTGTCAGTCAGTCTTTTAACTTCTGCAAGTCTACGTGCAGACTGTTTAGCACTAACTAAATTACTGGCAAGTAAGGTTAAAGAGGAGTGAAAGAATTCACAAGCCCCAAGTTTACTGTTCTCAGTGTTGCATTGGTATTACAGATTCCCCCTCCAAAAACTGGAAGATAGATTTCATACTAATTTTGAGGCTTGATCTCACAGCTACCACAGCCGCTGATGTAATGCAAAATGCTAACCTGAGGCAGCAGAGAGGGACTTTAATTCAATGTTGTTTTTTCATTGTGAATAAGCAGTGAACCACACTGAAATAATCCTCCCAAGTAGGAGCGCACACTGTTAAAGGCACTGATTCGGGGATGAAATGCAAAACCAAGATCCTGGCTACTTCATTAGAAAAAGCCTTTTACGACTTTCTTAAGAAGAGAGGTAGAAAGCCCTGGTGCCTGGATCTAGTTTCAGTTTGAAAATGACACAGTCTTCTGTAATTCCTCCCAATAATTTAAATTGGAAATGGAGTTATTCACACCCTCTAAGCAACTGTTCCAAACTATCGCAATGTGCTGCTAAATAATTGCTAAATAATGGTAACCTCAGCAGTTACCAGAGTCTCTAAAGTGATTTTGCACATGTTTAGGTGAAAGGTGCTAAATCAGTGCAAGGCTGTAATTCACATTAAACAAGAAAGGGTGTTAGACATCGCTTGAACTCTGTCTTAGAACTAATTTCTTCCAAGAAGCCACCTGAATGCTCATTTTCATTCACTAGTACGTTCTGCTTGAGGAAGTTGTGGGTAAATAAACGTAACTCAGCTTGTTCTCTCTCTCGTTAAAATTTCTGCGAGTTCAGAGAAGTCTCAGAACTGCTGAGAGCTTTGCACATCTTCACAGTGCCTCTTCTGCCACAAATGGGAAGTCACCTGGTATTGTGTGGATCTTTTAATTTTGCTCTCCTGGTTCTGCAGTCCTCGAAGAAAAAAGGAAGTGCTATTTCATCATGAGTATTACAGTACTACAAGGAAAGCTTGGAAAGAGCCTTTCTTCTTTTGAAGAAATGTCCATACCTTCGGGCAACACAATGCTCATTAAAACCCAGCACCATACTGCTTGACCAGCTCAAATTCCTAATTAACACAGTGGAATTTTAAAGTGTGGAGAGATATTCAAGTTGAGTTTGTAGAGTTCAGGCTTTCGGATTAACATTGGTAAGCACAGATTCATTGTGCATGGATGGTGGGCCCACAGAAATTATATCACAGAAGACACATCGATGTGTGTAAACAGCACAGTTGGAAGGCTTAATGACACAGAATTATCAGAAGCACCTATACCTAGTATATTTTTCTAAATTGATCTAAGGCGGATCAAAATATAAACGCCACTTCCTGGTGGGAATCTAGTGAACCATAAACCCACAGCCTATCTGGAAAAATACTCTTGGAAAACAAAACAATTGGCAATGACATGTATCAGAGCCTCACCCAGGTTATTTTGCTTCAGGGCTTGCAGATCACTTTGCAGTATTAAATTTGTTTTTGTAAAAGTACTGCGCTTCAGTATTACATTGTTCTGCCTGGACATTACCTATTTAATGGTCCCTTTTTGGAAGGGACTCTCTTAGGATTTATGACAGAACCTGGTGGAATTGCTACAGAGGGAGGAAAGGAGTTTGCTAACATTTCTTCCCTATCCGTCTCTGATTTCTGAGAAATATTTATACCCCTGAAGGTAGAGGAACCTCCTGTTGTTCCCTTCTATTTATTGAAAGTAAATTACCAGGGCCACCCGAACGGCTCAGTGGAGAGAGTAACACAGGAACAGGAACACTCTTTGCTCCCCGCGGCCAGTTGGGCTTGGAATAGACGTGCGAGGGTGAGGAATGAATTACACTTTCCTATCATTAAGGGGCTGGCGATCAAGCAATTTTGCAGCCTTAAATGAATAATTCTAGCTTTCTCTGCTAGAAGAGTTCACAACTGGAAGCAGTTGTTATAAGTAGTTATGGGGAGGGTTAACTTTGGAGGGGTGAAACAGCAAAGCAATTTTTTTTCTAGATGGAGAGCTTTTGGCTGAGAACTCCCCCAGACCCTGTGATCTCCAGGACTGTTGCCCCCTTCTTCAACACGCACAAACACCTTTTTTGGCACATGCTTTGGCTGGAGTCAGCTGAACAAGGGAGAGTTAGCACTCAGATTTCTGGGATCCCCTTGCCAGAGCTAAGCTGTTATGTAGTGCAACAGCAGCGGCACAGGCTTCCCACTTCACCCTGCCAGTGACCTTCGCGCAGACTTGGACATCCCACCTTCCTCAGAGTGAGGAGCAATTCCCTCTCACGCCGCTCAGTCCAGAAATTCATCTCAGCAAATACCACAAATCATGTCAGACCGAGCAGGACTATTAAGGCAGCGCTGCGCAATGTGAATTGCTGTCCATGAGGGACTGGAGCAAGAGGCTGCCTAACCCACTTTGTTTAACTTTTTACTTAAACAATCCTGAAAGGGGAAGCTACATTGCTACTCTGGAAATTACAACTTTAATCTTATTTGAACCACACATTCCTCAGTTAAACTGCAGAAATAATTTAAGAACCGACTCCAAAATGAGACATTTTTCAACATTTCCTACATTTCCTGGAAATATATTACCTCTGATGCCGTGAAGTAAAAGCAGGCTTATTAATTTAACCAGGTCAAAGTTCTTCCAGTAGCACAAATAAACTCTAATGTCAGGCTAATTACATGCATTTCACCAGTTTTGCATTTTCACATTCCTCAAAGCAACAATACGCAACACCACTGTAACATTGATCCTTTCCAACTCAACCCCACAAACCATTCGCACATATTGCATTCGTTGCTCACTCGCACTGCGTTGCCCACGGCAGGAATCAGCAGTGCCTCATTGAAAAGAGAGCAAGCTTCGTTTCCCCTTAACGGTAAAAGCTTCCTCAAGTTTGCTTTAACAAGCGTGCCACAGCTCAGAGGTGCCAACATTTACAGGGTTGTTTAAACATCGTTTAGAGTTTTGCTGGGCAGATGAATAACTTGGGTGTACAGTAAAACAAAGATATAGCTGTTTGTGCCAAACATTCAGTTTATGGCAATACTTCATAGGAATTATTCCTCGTAACAACTGAACTGTCATATCCTACAAGTACATCCCAGGCAACCTCCCAGCTGAGCTCACTACGGCTGCTGTCTGATGTGCTCTACATACAAAGACCTAGAACTACCCAGATGTTCTCTATGTAAAACATTTGGTTTGAAACACGCAGCTCTTCTTTCCAAAAAGCCATTACATTTGTTGAATGGACTCACACAGTTCAACTAAAATATCCTGGAGTAGACATTTGACTGCAACTCTACTCTACGAGCCCCATCTGCAAAAAGAAAAAAAAGAAAGAAAAAGCAAATGAGAATGCTTTACATGATTTATGCTGTCTTTATGATCAGCCAGTTCATAAAATACAAGCTCTGCTCTACAGACAATAACAGAAATTGCTTTCAAGTGTATTGTTTAGTCCTTGCCTGTGTTAAACAAATATTTCAATTGAAACAAAGGGCCGAACTCTACTCCTCGGTTTACAACAGCGTTAATGTAACCGAGAGCAGCATTTTACCTACCGACATCACAGGGGATGCGATTTTTTTGTTTTACGCTCGGAGTGAGTGAGTAATGACATTCAATAATGATAACCAGTTACATTCACGGCTGCAGAGATTTCCTTTCATCCAAGAAAGGCTGGAAGGAGGTTAAAGTACAGCATGAAATCCTTCTCCCCCCTGAATTCCTCACGAGCAACGCATAACCCACAAGGAGGCATTTCACAGGTCCCATCAGACCATGTTTTCATCACAAAACGCCAAACAGGTTGGGAGAATACATTTGTTTTACTCTAACAGAGAGGTGGGCAGAAAACTCTCAAACTGTGCACAGAAAAAATACCTGTTGTTGAAAAAGATGACTACTCTCTGGCCTGGATATAAATACACTGCACGGTCTAGCTAAAGGCCCTCATTCCTCCCCAGCTGTGAGGACACAACGGTGACCAAGTGGTGCCAATTGGTGATCAACAGTGGTAGGCAGCAGCGACCAGGCTCCAAGACACAACAGCCAGTAGGCTTTTGAAGAATTGACACCATCCCTCCAAAGCGTGACTACAGCCATGAAAAAGGACCTTTTGCTTTATGAGCGACCTTCTTGAGATGGTCACACCAGCACAGGGAACAGCTCGGCTCACTGGAGCTGTGGTTGACCTCAGCTCTCCCCGTGGCTCCACCACAGACTTTCTGCATGAACCTCAGGGAAACCACTACCCCCGGGCACCCAAACCCCAGCTGTGACAACGGGCTCCTACAGGAGATGGAGCTTAAACCCACAGGTGGTTCTTCCATTACTCCGACTCATTTTGGCACCCCAAAGAGAACAAACATGGCAAGCAAAAGAACATGAAGGACGCTATGCCTCATGCACAGGCTTGGTTAGGAATGCGTCTTCCCAAGAGGGCACCTCTCAGTTGTACTCCTACGCAGGTCAACTAAGCCTACATTGCCTCCAGCGCATCTTTCATGGGCACGTCCATCTTGTGCTGGAGAGCAGCCATCTCGTGCCCCAGGCCGCGTGCCACAAGGGCAAGCACCAGCCGGGAAGGTTGCGCTCTCTGCTCTTCTCCTCCCAAAGGCTTTTTTCCCCATCATGCCAAAACAATGATCCACGGCATGGCCCTGCCAAAACCACAGCCACGGTCAGCGATGCCGGGCGTCCCCGGGCCTCCCCAGCCACCTGAGGGGCTGGCCAACCATCGCTCCTCCTTCCTGAACCGAACTCCACTGGGGACGTTAGGAGGTTTGATTTGTGCAGGACAGGACAACAACAAATACGCAAATAAATGACAGCTCCAAACACGTGCCTCTGGAGCTGTTTTTTTAACAAATGCTTCGCCATCTTCCTCTGCCAAACTCTGTACACAAAAGACTTAACCTTTTTGCATCGGTGACAACAAAACACCATTTAACAAAAAGGAACATTTGTTTACTTTCCACATGGCTCAAACGGGTATTTTTATCCAATTCTCATTGCCACCTTTTGTGACCAAAAAAATATTCGCACTGAGTTTTAAAATAACACTTGTACCTCAAATAAAGAGAAATATCATTCACCATTAGGGGTTTTGTGGAGATTAGAAATTGTAGAAGAGACAAAGTGCCTTTTTGTGTACGGGAAACATGATACGGAGGCTTGGAGATCTCCATCGACAGCAGGACCTGAAACTTTCTGATCTACCCATGAAGGGCTAAATTTAGTCTCCAAACTTGGCATGGTATCTTTCCACAGGAACAATGAATTTCTTTTTTTCTTTCTCTTTTCTAAGCCTAATATCCCTTAACTAGTGTTTTATTCCAAGGCACTAGCGCTCAAGCCTGAATTTGCTGACCCAGCTCTGCAGCACAGCAAGGCCTTAGAATAACGGTGGGTCCCTCCAGCCTCCAGACCTCAGAACAAAGACACCCGGCTCCTCCAGCCTCTCTGCCTAAGCCATCCCCCATGCCAGCCGCCGGGCCTGTGTAGCCGAGGGGCTCTGGGATGACCACGGGCCTACATCCACCGGGAAGGCAAAGCAGCCGGGAGGGAGCGGCCCGCCGAGCACCAATGCTTCGTCACGCAGGCAGCCAGCCCCATGCGAGGCACAGGAGATGCTCCCCTTTGCCGGGCCGGCATCCCTGGGGGCCCAGTGGCAAAGGGCCTCAGGCACCATGCTGAAGGGGTTGCTGAGGCGCGGTGGGAAGTGCCGGCAGGGAGAGGGGAAGGCTGAGGAGGCACCCAGAAATTAACAGTTACATTGGTCGCACGTTAACCTAAGTGACCTCAGCTGTCTTCTTAATACATCTAAACCAGAAGACCTGCATTTATTTTGTGATTTGGCATTTGCCTGCAACTGGCCAGGACGGTGTTGAACATATCAGCCATGCCAACTCCCTTTCCCATTGCTGTTGTGTGGCTGGTTTTTTTTTTTTTTAATGAAAGGAACCACCCATTAAAGTATTTTATTATTTTCCTCCATTGATAAGAACAGAACCTGAAAAAGCTCACACTTGAGCAACACCTAGGACTTGCATCCCGTCACGGGTCAGTGGCAGCTTTAAGGACTGATGTCTCGTAAACCACCAGAGCTAGAAACAAATCCCATCCATCTTTGGAGAGCTAGGGAACACTAAGCATTTCTACCATGCAATAGTTTAACAGACTGAATTGAGAGCTGGTCCACGCTCTTTAGCTCAAAATATAAAAAATACTGAGCTCACAGGAGAGTACTAAAACGGCACAAGAGCAAGGGACGGCTACAACCTCGCCTCCTCCACTCTCTCGCCTTTGCAACATGCAGCAGAGGTTACAGGAGTGCCTCCACATCTATTGAACATCTGGCATTCTTGGTGTGGGTCCAGGACGTTTGATGGGTATGGCCAGACACTGTACACTCGCTTGCAGAGTATCTCACCCAGCCCCCTAGTGTTCAAAGGTCTAGGATCATCTAATCTATACAACGTACCATGTTGCCTGTGAAGACACGGTGATAAATATATTCTGTTTAAAAGCAGATACTTCTCAAATCATAACTTGCAGATGCTCAAAGTCTTTCATGTGGGTAAGACAAATGAGAGCCATAGAGACTGATTTTGTAGCCAGGGAGTACAGGAAGCAACAGCAGGAGAACACTATTGAAAGCCTGGATACACTTATGGCTTTAATGAATTGGTCATCAAATATAACAACACACATATGCAGTTTTTACCTTGCTTTGTAGTTCGCCCTCCCCCCCCCCCCCC
>Ga0065711_1001197_pt1 | contig 46764 bp, 18 predicted proteins | sample Hoacrofraction12_FD_59098 | JGI IMG/M metagenome (GOLD analysis project Ga0065711, IMG submission 59098) | Hoatzin crop microbial communities from Cojedes, Venezuela - Epithelial fraction 12 v2 (version 2) | ecosystem: Host-associated > Birds > Digestive system > Esophagus > Crop | place...
GTGGGTGGGGTGTGAGGAAGCAGAAATGGCTGAAGGTTGCCAGGACACCACATACCAATAAATCTTTGTAGATTGCAACCCTGACAGCATTTTGAAATTGCTTAGCATGTAGAAAATAGCTGAACGACTACTGTCTTGCCTAAGTCAGCCCAGGTACCTGAAGCAGCACTCTCCTCAGCCAGAGAGGGATCAGCCAGTACAAAAACCCAGGGATTTCTCTGTCCTCTGAAACATTTTTTAAATACCATTCTTGGAGGCAAGAGACCCTCAGGCTTCCAGAGTAATCTCTTTTTTCTGACAGACAGACAATACCCTCGTTACGAGCATGGGCAAACCGTTTCCTTTCCTCTACATTTGCGTGAAGTCAATATGGGGGCCTGTTTCAAACAAATCATGCAATTCGCTTACACTTGTTTGTTGCAGATGCTTGCTGATGTAAGAAGAAAGGAATGCTGTCTAAGCAAATGACAACACTGTTTTTTTCAGAGACATACAATGTCATGGTGACACATAATTACCTGCGTCATTTTTAGCTTAAGGGATAGATAGATGTGCTGTTTTCTCATGTAACTCTTGTTATGCCAGATCCTTATCTGCAGTAAATTAAAGTAGCTAGAGAGACCGTGTGAGAAATCTGAGTCAATTCATTTCTGTTATAAAATGTGGAGTTCAGTGTTTTCAAACTCCAGCCACAAAAGATACTAACGGCCTCATTTTGTGATCAGTATAGGACAGGACAATAATGACAGGGTAGGTCCTCATAAAGTCATGCAAATCGACTGAAGATCTAACCCAGCATTTTTCAACTCAGCTTTGTTAGAGACTTCAGGTTCAGTCTTGTCCTATTGTGAATTAGTCCCCTGAAACTGCAAGGAAACTAGCGTGCAGTGAGCAAGTATTTTGCGCAGCAGTAGCTGTTTGCAGGATTGTGTTCCTGCCCATTGTCTGATAATAGCCTATGGATATTGAACCCCTTGGACTAGCTTTCTGTACAGCAGGGGGAAATGTACACACGAGCACATATACACACAGGCACATTTTGTAAGGAAACTCACCACTGCTAGAAGCATCGTTGAGATTTAGCAGCCCACCTCCGAGCCCTCTGTAACTATGGTAACTGTAGGTCCCATTTCCATTGATGTACAACACCTCCTGTGTGCTGGAAACAGCTGAAGTTGAGTAAGTGACCTGGGCTGGCTCCTGTTTGTACTGTTTGTCAGCTGGAGCAGCCTCATCCTGCAAAAACAAAGAAAGGTTTTGAATTACGGTTACATTTTACCTTGCATGAGAGGGTCTTTTCCATCGTTAAGACTTTTTATCTACTGCTTTCAGAAAAGCATAATACATGTTGAACAAACATAGAGTTGTTTCTGACTGACCAAATATCAGCTGGAAAGAAACAATGGGAATAAACAAGAATACAGGTTTCCCACAAATCTGAGAATATTTATTTATTTGTCTTCCACAAGCCAACCACACTGTTTCTTAAAGGGGAAGATGCATCCTCTCACCCTGAAGAGCTCAGTCTTCTGCAAAACCCAACTCTGCCCAGAAATAGCATGGGAAAGCACAGAAAAAAGGCATGACTTTCTGAGTACATGAGTGACTCTTCCAAGTCAGAGAATCATATCTTTCTTGATATGATAAACCAGTACAGAATGCACCAACTACTTCTTTTGATGTATCAGCCTCAGAAATGATGGAAGGAACAGAGGAATGGAATAAAACATTTCCTATGTTTGCAGAGGGCTGAGTGACCATCCATGCAGTGTCCAAGAGGTAAGGATGCCTCTACATATGTGACTTGAAAGCATTTGTTATCTGTGTATGAGCAGCAACTGTTTGTATACCATAAATTCCCCTCACGCTCCCTCTTTGCCTCTTAGATGCTCACATAATATTGAACAAGATTTAGCACAATAGCCCTCCAACTTTCCCCTAAAGCAGAACACGTTTCAGCTGCAAGTATGTTCTTCCCCATCTGCACTTATGATAGCTACTGCTTAGAGCACCTCACCTCCACTCATGATCACAGAATGCCCCTGTGGCAACTTTCATAATGACACAGGTGAAAAAAAGAAAAGCATTAAGAGAAGATTTAATGTGTCTTCGTAGTCGGAAACAAGGAAAACTATCAGTGTGTGACTGCTTAGCCCACCACAGGGACCCAAGTGCCAAAATTTCTGATTTAGCCTGCAAATGTATTTGAAGTTTTCCTTTGTTTCTTTTTAACTTGCGGATTTTTTTTTTTTTATGGGTCAGATTTTATATTCTTATCTTATGAAAATATATTTCAGTAATTTCAAATAAAATGGATCTGTGGAAGATCAGTATTTAAAAAAATTGAGGTGAGAATGTTTGCAGACCTTTTCGGCTAGTTAACTGAAAAACAATCTGTTGGAATTATCTTCCCTTTGTGCAAGATTCTGTCCATTTTATGCCTCTCTCTTCTGCACAACCTTTTATGGTTGCTAAATATGCCAAACTTATTAAGAATGTAATAAAATACCTCAAACCTTTTTTACAGTGTTTACTTAAGGAATGCATACACCAGCACAGAGGGATCAAGTATTGCAAAGAGTGTCCAGTCTCTATGTAGAAGCAAAAAAGGTTCTGAAGCAGCTTTTCTGTTTGCATTAGTAGCAGTTGTCAGTTCCACCTCTCAAATAAGACACTATCAACATTTCTGAGATTAGGATATCCCTGTCTTGTAGGCATTTATTGATTAAAGAGACTTGGGCACAACTGAGATGACTCAGAAGGAATATATATTATTAACAGAAATTTTAATATTTAATACAGAACACTGAACCATCAGATAATTAATTCTATAAACAATCAGAATGAGGCCTCTTGGGCACTAATATGAGCTGAGGCAAAGCTTCACATTTTTAAGAGAGTTGGCCAAACTAGTTTGCTATGCATTTTCTTAAGTAATAATAGACTTAAACAAAGGGCTAAAATTGCAATGTATTTTTGTCAGGAATTCAAATTCAGTATCATTTACCTTTTATCTCCAAAGGTCACTCCTGTCTCTTATAAGAGAAAATGTATTCTTTTCTATGAGAAAATATTTATAAGCTTTACAGTTAAGTTCTGTCTTGGCAACAAAGCTCAATTCATGGTCCAAAGCTTTAACACTCTCAAGGCTGAGATGTTCTGTACCCTTATGGTTAAAACTAGATGATATGTCCTGCCATGGGTTCACTCAGAGCCTCATTTTATTCTCAGGAAGATCAGTAAGGGATCTTCTGCAAATTTTTCACAGACTGGACTGTGTTCAAGAGGGGCAGTGCAAAGGGGATTAACTCCTATAGCTGAGCAGAGTATCTCAGGGCCAGCCTGCCTCCTCATCCTGACTGCCTGGGACCCACAAGTTTGCTGTCCCTGAATTTACATGTCCTCCAGAGCCCCTCTATTCAGTGCACTGACAACCCAGCAGTGAATTTACTGCAGAGCTGATGCCCTGAACTTCTAGCAGAGCACAGCAAGCGCAGCCTGGCTGGAGGGCACAGCAACCTTGGTGAGTACCAGCCCGCCTGTTAGAACACGTGGCCAAGAAACTGGAGACCCAATTTCTGGCTCCTTGTTACAACACACAGTGAAGAGGCGGAAAACTTGGGATGCCAGGTCTTTGCTAGCTGTGGTGAGGAGGGGACCTGGACTCAGAGCTGCCATCTCCTAGCAACCGGGCTCAAAGCAAAACGGTGGTGGGAGTCATAGCTGAAGCTGTGCCACTGTGGGGAAAGTGCACAATTCATAGACAGCAAACAGAAAGGCAGCATGACTCAGTTCCCTTTCAGAGAAGGGCTGTCCTGGGAGGCTTCCAGCCCTGCTCGCTTCCAGCTACGCCCCAACACAAAATTCAGAAGCTGCTCTGAGGTTGGGAATCCGAGCTGGGGCTGCGCTGCTGAAGGGGGATCTTTGTACTGAAATAATCACAGCCCTGTGGGACACCGTGGCGTGGCATGGGCTGGGGCTTGGGGGTGTAGCCAAGGCGTCCTGGTGGGGACGGCACTCCTGGGAGGGCTCAAAGGGGCTGAGGGGGGTGCTGAGCCCAGGACTCCTGGTTCTCAGTGTGAGCTCTAATCTCTTGGCCACTATACAAAAGGTGGTTTCTCTAAATATTGCATGTATTTTCACAAAGCAGACCAATCACCTGTACCTCAGTGATGAATAAGTTGCCACACATTTCAGAGGCGAAATCTGGGCCTCACCTAAGCGCTTTGCTCAGTGCTTCAGGATGACTAAATGCAGAAGGGCAGGATTTTTGGCAAGCATTTTCTGAGCAGGCTCAGGTGTCAGCCCTACTGGTAGGATTACGAACCATTAGCCTGGTCCCAGGGGGTTAAGTGTTGCGTCTCACACACTCCCTTGGGATTTAAGTATTTTTCAAAAATGTTTTGTACTTCAAAAGGTAAAACTCTGTTCCTTTTCCTTGCAGCCATGCCAAGCACAAAGAAGCCAGGCTCTCTTTTTCTTGGGGAGAGAGAACATGAACATCATATTCACTTTTGTATACCTGAGATTTATTCTGCACAGATTTATTCTCTTCTTTCTTTTCATCTTAATTGCCTTTGCTTTTAAACTACTGTAGAAATCAAACAAACATAGGGTTGTTACAGAACTGACATTTTTTTAATATTCTGTTAGTCATTCAGCACTTCTTGTTTCCCCTTATATTATACTTCTACTGGAAAGGTTTAATAATTTATTAAAAATATTATTCAAAATTATTTTAATTTCATAATAATCAGTAACAATTAACTAATCATTTATTAATACATTTAACCTAACTACCTGGAACACACACTGTTGTAATTCATAACAGATCTATAAAACCTGTGAAGTATTAACTGGTTTTAAACTATTTATAATCATGAACAAGATGCATATAAAACGTTTGTCCATCTAGAATATGACTTACACCATCTTCATTTTGTATATGGCAACGGAAATAAGTCATCCTTCTAACAATATTTCTCTTATGAATTTATTTTGAAGGAGAAATAATTTGTCCTGAGTATATCATCTGGAAAACGATGTAAATCACAGAAATGCAAACATACTATGCTAAAATACAATGTAATCTGTTCACTTGAAAAAGTGGAAGCATGAAGTAATACTGCGATCCTCAGCTTGGCATACATCAGAGATATCTAAGTCTCAGTTTTATGTCCAGATCTGTACTACGAGAACACAATTTTTTCCTTAAAAAAGCAGACAAATGCAATCTACTTTATTTTTAATTATAGAAACAACTAAATAACCCTCTAAGGACAATACAAAGATTTCATGAACTATTGCACAACCTGTATATTGAAGAAACCCTGCTCTGCTCTGACTGATATTCTGAGCAGCTAAGGAATAGTTTAAAAGGAAATACCATCCACAGCAACACAGATGCGAGTGCAGAATGTCACGACTGTGGTGAAGAGAGTGAGATTCACCAGCAGTGTCCCAGTCTCCTATTCCCCATGCCAGTGGAGGCACAGCATACACATTTCTTTTTGAAAAGTCTGTCCTTTGTGGAAGCAACTCTAATAATGCCATTGCTCCTTTTTGTTCCCCATCTCCTTCACCACCACCAAGATACTACAAAAAAGTAACATCTTGTTAAAATAAAAAACCCTGGCAAATCTGTGCTACACTCAGTTTTGATCCCATATATACACAGGTGTCAGAAATTCTGTGTATTCCCATTAAGAGAGAGCAGTGCTATTGTCTTGGCTCCACTGCTAGCAATAGGCATTGCTAACACGTAAATGTAAAGCCCAGACGGGAGTGTCTATGCAGATCAACTCACATGGACAACGCTAGCTGAGCGTAAAACTTCTGCAACAAGAATATATTGGTAATGTTCCAAAAATGGCAAAAATGGTGACACACATTTAACTACTGCTTTCATGAAATGTAGTGTCCACCTGACTGACAAATTAACAACTTTGAGAATGACAGCTTTTAACTGCCCCTATGTCAAGGTGATTTTTTCCCACTCAATTAGAAAAAGAGACAAAAAGGCAAACACATTTTTGCCTCATGTTTTTTGGTACTTTCTTTTTTAATACGTTAAACTGAAAAATGTGGATTTGTTCTTGTCAATAAACACTTCTTTTAGAATACCGCTTTGAGCTTAGGAAAACTCCAGTGCAGATTAGTCTTCAAACATATATGCAAGCCAGGACCCAATATTTCCATGTAGTCTTCTATTTTTTCAGCATGGGAAAAAAATTCATTCACATGAAAAAACAAAGCATTCTTTCATGTGTTTTAATTTTTTCTTTAGCCTCAATAGCTTGTAGTATGGCTTTAGAAGAAAGGAGATAATGTTTCATATATTTTTCCCATTTGGAACCAGCCAATTTAATTCTATGATTTTTGAATCAAAAGTAAAATAAATAGAAACACATGATAAAACCATGTAGCACTTTTCAAAGCATACCCAATTAATGCCCATAATACTCTTGTTAGATGGGACTTTTATCACTGCTTTTCAGATGGTGAGATTCTGGCAACAAACGCAACCTTAAGCTAGCATTACCTAATGTGTAAAGCGCTTGAGTTCTGCAACCATAACAAAATAACGGGCTTGTCTTTGTGTAACTTAACTTTTAAAATAATGAGAAGAGACTCAGAAGTTCCACCACAGGGCACCCCGCTGAATCCACAGGGGGCTGTGGAGCTGGGAGCCCTCAGCCAGGGAAAGTAGATCCCAGGGTAAGTGGCCACCATTGTTCACATGGAGCAAGCCATTTAAAGGAGGAGAAGACACAGGATTCCTGGCTCCTACTGCAGGGTCCAGAAGGTGGCCATGCTTAGACATCCAGAGATCACTGCCGTCTCCCTGCTCATGACCTGATAATATTGTATACCTTCTGCTCTGTCTCTTCAAATTTTTTCGTACTGTCTCTTCAAAATCCCTGACTCTTCATCCCATCCTCCTTGATTCTCCATTTCATCTTCTACCCTCCATCTCAGATTTAGTCTTTGCCTATCAAATCCTAATCTCTCCTTTCCAAATAAGTCTCTTGCTCCCTGATATCCAAACAGCCTCAGCAACTCAAGTCCTTTCATTTCATAATTTGCAGTTAATCAGTGTCACATCCACTGATCTTCCCATCTGAGCTTTTCTCTCCCTCCTCAGACTCCTGTCAACCTCCTAACCCCTAAAATCCTCTCCTGGAAGGAGTAAAGACAGGTTCCACAATCAGCCAGGGCAGCTCCTCTTTTCAGCCCACATTATTTTTCATTAGTCATGTCTGATTCGCTTTCACCACTAGTTCTTTAATTCTTCTGACCAGTTTCCTTCGCACCATCAGCCTCAGCTACTCTCTTCCTCATCCAATCTCATAATCTCACTTTTCATTCATCCCTTCTCATCTCTGCTTCCACCATGGGTCATAGTCCCAACACTCTTACCCCAGTTTCAGCACTAAGATCATATTCCTCATCATACCTACTGAGATTCAAATAATCTGGGAATTCAGCACCTAAAATGTTTTGACTGTGTAAGCATGTGCATTCAGTGTCACATCCTTGGCATAAATGACACCACTATATTGTCAAGACCAAACAGAGAGTCTTTTTTTTTTAAGGAATGGTAAATACATTTAAGGATCAAACTACCCATAGAGGACAAACCTTTCCTCATTCTTGAAAATGGATGAAGTTTTCTCTGAAAGAGTTCAACAGATGGAAGATGTACAGAATGGTAAATGTAATCTCTGGAGGGTAAAGGTCACGAAGTTATTACCAAACTGCATACCTAGTATTATAATGGGAAGTTTCAGGTAATCTTAATAAGTGATGATACTACAAACTGCTTGGATGACACGCATTGTTCTGACAGAACACTGGATCTTTTATTAGCCTTAATTACATTAAATTAATTCTCTAGTGTTTGACCCAGCTTTTAATTTTATGACCAATACCCTGGAAGCCTAGACAGCTAAATATTATTTTGGCACATCACTGTAGGCTAAATTTTCCTTTAATACTGCAAGGCTGTTGACTCAGTGTACTTAGCAATGATGGAAACGGTATTTCTGCAAATGATGGATGTGAGTTTTCACTTCAGTTTTGGTTTCCATTGCACATTCTTTCTCCCCTCTGCAGTTGCTACGGTTTGTGTTGGGATTACTACCCACTAAATAAAACCTGTTCAAGACTAGGGAGGCCTGAACAAAATGAAATAGACCTACATAATTCACTGAGTCTGAAATCCAAATGAACCTTCACAGTAGTCCTTTGCATTGGCTGACCTTCATATTTAAAGTATGGAATATTTATAGCCCTTTAAAAGGACAACATCTTTTAATATTGTAGGAGGCGCTTTTACAGCTGTGGTCTACGCATGGAGGCAAGGTAAGACTTGCAGAAAAAGGTAACACATTTTCCTAGACTGAGAGAAGGACTTCTGTACCCAAAAGCTGATCTAACAAATGATACTACCTTCCCAGAAAGCCTTATTTCTCTAACAACACAATAAGCAAAAGCCAGATTTTCAACTGAAAACTGTTTCAGTTCAAAACAATTTTGAATAAAGTTCTACAAAATTTCCAGTCCCCATATTGAGGGATTATTAATCCAAAATTAACATCTACCTGAGATCTCAAATCATCACACCAGACCCATAGCTGAAACCTGCAAATTGAATTACTAGAATCTTTACAGTCTGTTTAGGAAAATATTTAAAACATGTCAGAGATATATTTTATCTGAGGAGCAAAGTTATTCTCTGATAGCTTTCCAAGACAGATATCTATATATACATATATTTATACACACATCTATACTTGGGTATTTCTCCACCTCTCGGATTAGTCACAGTATTGCTTCAAATGATGCATCCACTGACAGTCCCATAACCTGTCGTTCAAAATCATCAGGACAGATAGATTCCATAAATGATTGCACCTCTGGACAGACTCCTTTCCCTTTAATTTTAGTTGTCCTTCATAAACAACATTCCAGGTTTTCATCAGAGGATAAGGCACTAGAATTACCATAGAATCATAGAACGCTTTGGGTTGGAAGGGATCTTTAGAGGTCATCTAGCCCAACCCCATGGATGGGGGTCCACCCCTTCTGGATGAGGTCTACGCACAACCAGAAAAAAAACCCTGAGGTTTTCCCCAGAAGTACTAAGTAAATTTGAGCAAACTGGCTAAAATAAAACATGAAGTCAAGTTCAAATAATATCATGGAACTCATGCCAGATATTCTTTAGCTTGGGAAGTGTTTTAATAATTCAGGGGTGGACTTACCAGTGAAATCAAGAGGGCTGTAATCACTGTCCTCAGGCATGCACAGTATTTCTCCTCTTGTAAGGAACAGCTGGGGGACTGCACAGTTTTCTGTTTCCCACCCTCTGTATTCAGGTCCAGACCGTGTTTTTCTCTGCTACTTTCTCTGCACTATTTTCTTCACTTTTACTTAAACCAAGCATGTGAAAAAATGAGAAAGTCTGTTCTTGTGTGACGTACAACTCAATTTGTAGCTCAGTTGGAGCTGGGTATTCCAGCTAAGCTGAACATTCATGCCTTAGCTGTGAGTCTATCATCTCATCATTACATGGAGAGACATCAGTCTCAGCTTAGAGTTTTCTGGCTCCAGCACAGTGAAGAAGATCCCAGGGTAAGCAGCCATCATCACATCTGCACAGAGCAGGGCGTTTAAAGGAATTTGAGCCATGGGATTCTTGGTTCCCACTGCAGAGTCAGGAAAGTGTCCGCTTCTTAAACACCCAGAGATTGCTGCCTTGTCCTTGCCTGTGACCCAGTAGTGCATACCCTGTATCCCACTCTCCTTGCTTCTGTCTATCATCTCGTCATCACACGGAGAACACATCAGTCTCAGCATAGAATTTTCTGGTGTAGATGTAACATTATATGAAAAAGTTCTCCTACCATGTAGATGCAACTGTAACGAATGTGTTACTGCCAGAAGTCTAGGTATTCACGACGATTTTGCTGTGAAGTCCAGTATCAAAATGGGTTTCATATTTTAGATAAAAAATGATAAATACAATTTTTTAGATAGTGAGGAAATATTAATATAGTCTAATTTAGCTAAATCAGGTGTAATACAGAGTCCAGTCAGGCATCTAAACTCCCTTTAATGCCAATGGTGATGTAGGAACTTGAAGAGTGTCTGTGAAAATGTTAAGGTAGCTGCCAAAAGTTCCAAATTGTCGTCCTGGCACAGGGTATAGAGCCAAGAAAATAAAGCACCACGCTTCAGTTTCTGATTATAAGGGCAGCAAGTTCCTTATGCTTTCAGGTTATTAACACTGAAATGAACTACCAGCATCAATGCTGTCACCAGGCATCAAAAATTACTCCAGCCAGTGTTCAACAGGAAATGAAAGCATGAGTCTGACACGGAAAAAGAAGACCAAAATAAAAAGGTGCTATTGTGTAGAAGAGAGAAAAATGAACCTCAGACTTCTGCATTTCTGATAGAATGACACATTATTTACAGACTGGAATGGGTATGTTAACCTTAAATAAAAGGTTAGTATTTTCACATTACAGTCTTTGAGTCTTGTTTTTTCGTCACTGCCACTTCACCTGCAGAACAGAAAACTTTTCTGGAAGAGGTACTCGGATGGCTGTTGCAAGTTGTTGGAGAATCACTTGTGTTGGAGCAATAACAAAGCAGAGGGATCATTTTTCATAGCCTGTCTGTTTTAGCCAGTTTATTATCCACTGTTACAGCAGAAGAGCAACCTGGGCTTTCAGAAGTCACCAGTCTGCTTGTTGACCGTGGACACATGGATGAGCTATTCATCATGGAGACATGGATGAGCTGTTCCTACAGTGTAGGTAACTGTGATGCAAAATCACTGGAGAAACTGGGTTCTTCTAAAGGACCGTATCTTTCTCTGTCCAAGTGGAAAAGGATAGTTTTTATCTTTTTTCTGTGGTGCTTGAGATAAATTTACGGTTCTTTAGTGAAGTTCTGGATAGTTGATTTTTTAATGTGCTTTGCCTGGTGTGCTTTTTTCCATCAGGGACAAAGGGATGTAAAAAAGTGTAACTCCATCACAACTCACAATCACATTTGAGGTGGACTAATGACAGAAAGCGTCCTGCAAGTTAATTTTATAGCTCTTGGTGTTCTTGTCTTATGTTGCAGTTATTGCTCTTCATAAGGTCTTTCGTAAGTTATATTGGACATGGTCATGCTCCTTATTTTTCTAGAGAATTTTAATGTATGAACAAAATTTAGTTAGCTAATGGTTTCACCTCTATTAATTGAAAGCTGTCTCAACATACAAGACAGGTGTATAGTGCAAGACTGCAGTGTGCACTGCAGTGTATGCACAGCAATGACTTCCTCAGTGCAATTTTAAATAATATGTCCAACGACAGCCAGCATCAGATTACAAACAGCTACAGGCATGTAAGAGGCAGAACTGGGCCTGGTCTGAATACATGAACTGTGCCAATGCCTTTGAGTCTTGGCAAAACTCCTACGTGCTCGCGGTATATTTCACAAAATACACGTGACATTTCCCATGGAGAAAGTGGTCCAAATTCAAAGGGTCAAAGGCGCCATGCAAAGAGCAGAAGAATCTTTTGGACCACCAATTTCTGCTTTGCAGCAGAACACCAGAGGAGAGGGGGCGGGTGGAACTTCTGCTCCTCCCTGCTGTACCAGCAGAGAGGACACTTGTTAGGGCCCAGCCCTCATACAGCATTTCTTCCTCTCAGAATAGGCAGAAAACAAAAGCAGATTTTAACTCTGACCTAAAGAACAGCACAGCATGGCCCTTGCCTTAGGCCTTATGATAAGATCCTGATTTAGGCCTTGCTTCAGCAGTCAACCTTAAGAATCCCCACCTCCTCTATTTGCACCTCCCCACCCACTCTCAGCCAACACTTTCCTTCAAAGGAAAGCCAAGTTTCCCTTGGGAGACCACATCACCGACTCCTTCAGCCTGACACGGAGGATGGGACCAGAGAGAATATGAAAGGATCCTTTCCTTCCCTATGCCACCTCCATAGATCTGTCAGCCTAAGACAGCTCAAGGCACAGGACCATGGCAGCAGACTTGCTAAGCCTGCCCCTAAAGTGAAACACTGCATAAGGAACTCCAGGGCCTAGCATGCCTCTGCTGAAACGAGATTAGCAGAAAATCTGAAGAAAATACAGGTAAAACTCCAGTGGAAATGAAGTATGGGTTATGTTATGTTTACTTTTATGTTGCTGCATATCCCCTCTAGTCCTTTCAAAGCCAATTTCTTTGCAGTGGCCAGCACCTTGCAGAAGAACATGGCTACTGATAATTTTTGCTGCTTCCTCACTCACAGGCAGTACAAATGGAGGAGTCTGAATATCTGACCTTTCTTCCAAACAGAAACAACATAAACAGCAAGAAAACAATGTCATCTTTTCCCATCCCAAGAGCAGTTTTGCCTGCAGGTAATGGTGCTGAATGAATCAATGTGTTGCTGAAACTGATGCATGATGACAAAGGCACAGCCATGCTTACTGCTGAACCAGGATGCAAAGTGAGGGAAATTCCTTCTTCACGGCGTGTTCCTCTCATTCAGAACAAGCTTTGCTATGCTTCGGGCAGCTCCACTTTTACGATCACAGTCAAGCAGTTTTCTCTGCATTTTTCATACTTATGTGTAGTGTCCTCATGAAATTGCCTCCGTGAGGCTCTCCTGTAGGGAGAGATGTTTCTGTTTCCCGTTGCCAACGTGCCATTTTATAGTGAATATGATGGGCAACACCTTCAGCCGGGATGGATCAGCATTGCTCCATTCAGTGCAGGAGGACGTTGGCACCAGAGCCGCAACAGACGAAATTTTTAAACTCGTGAATCAAATGTTTAGGGAGCATTCAGGGGAAAGTGGGTGGGAGTACTGGAGCAATGCTTGTGCCAGCTCTGCAGATTTATTACTACAATATCATCACGGTCAACATAATTAAACCTCCCACTATAGGTGTCTTCGTCTACTGCATTACATCTGATATCACTCCCACCACAGACAGCATATTTTCTTGACACAAAACAGCTTTCCATACACCTGCTTGATCTGGGGTATGGAGACGCAACTACTGAAAAAGGCTTTATTGGAAAACTACGGGATATGATTTTGACTTTGCAGTGCTTTTTCCTACTTTACTTCTGCCCAGCACTTTCTTTTAATATTACATATATTGCACTCTGTGACGGGGGGAATGGACCACTTCATATTAGATTAGTCTAAATGAAATTATTCTTCATTTAGAAACAGAAGATGACAGCCTAGACATGAAGCATTTGAGGTCAATGCTGAATTAACTTCCTCAGTTTCAACTAATTAAAAATGTCTGTGTGCTCTGCTTTGAAAAGGAAAAAAAATAATTTGCTGGAGATTCTAGCATATTGCCATATTTACAGTATAGTGTCTCTTCCATAGGTGAATTCTAGTGGGATTTATAGACAGCTGTCTTCAAAAAAAAAAAAAAAAAAGCAGTTTTCTTCTCTGTTAGAGTGTGAGCAGTTACTTTTTTGCATGCACTTCATGACTGGTTCTTGTTTCCAACAGTACATTCAGCTATTTTAAAGATATTTTACACTGCTTGATACATTGGATTGCTAATTATTTAATTTCAAATCTGACTTAAAACTTGAACTACATGTTTGTGAAAACCAAAATTCTTTCTATGAATGTAGGATGTCTGGTTTTGAAGACAGCCTCAGGTACAACTTGACTTTCACAGTTAAAAAAAAAAATCTTTAGAAAATAAAAGCTGTTTAAAAAAACCCTGACCTCACCGCCCTGTCTCAAACTATTTAGTAGAAAGAAAATGTTTTGCTACCGAAGAAGGCCTGCTCTAAATTTTTGACAGGATTTCGTGCACATCCTTTAACTTCAGTACTGTGAGAGTTCTGTATTTTAAAAGATTCAGTAGATAAGAAGTGATGCTTTGGGGTCCGGCCTTTTGATTCCACAATCATGAAACCAGAGCGCCATAAACCATTGGAAGAAACAAAGAAATGAACTTTGACTGGCCTTTGGAGGATGCACTTTCTGATTTGCTTCATTAAAGGAGATAGTAAAACTGAAACTTAATATGAAATACCATGAGTAATAAGCATGAAATTTGTCCACTGCAGTACAAATCTGTTCCCCAGATATTCTCATTTCAGAGGAGGATTCTTCTGGCATGATGCCTGGGCTGCTGGCCACAGCCTGCTTGGTTGCCATGCCCTGTGCCTAGCCTCTTTAGCAGCTGGTGCTGCTCCCAGGCAATGCACTCAGCTCCTGCTCCCGCAGCTTATCATATTTTTTTTTTCTTAGAAAAATATGTTTCTAAATTTAGTTGAGGGACATCAAGCCAGTTGTTGAATCACAAACATGTTCTTGCTACCAAACATAAGCAGTCTGTGCATACATTTCTACATACATTTTCTGTGTGGAGAACTGCACTGTTCTAACCGAGGAGTACATCTGAATGCATTGTGCAACTGATGCTTTGAATTTAGGAGTAATTTATGATTGTTTAAAGTCTTCTAAATCTACTACTTCATTAACCAAAATGTGTCACTCCTGAAAAATACGAGTTTACACATGCACACTGGGTTTGCATTGATTTCATTACACTGGCCCAAACTCTGCATGGTAACAGGGATTTACTCACCAGAAATATTATTCCCTGCCTGTGCTGTAGGCAGGAGGGTTTGTGCAATGAAGTCATTAGCTAAACACACGAAAGACAAAATCACATTAAATATGTTAAATACTTGTCTCTATGCTAGAGACACCTGACAGGAAGAAAATACTTCACATCTAATATTTTCTTGCCATCTGAAAGAGAGGGACAAGTAAAAAGCTCTCTGTTCCTGGCTTTCAACACAGGAACAGGAAGAACAAAAGCCCTGACTCGAAAACCTCCATCTCTGGGTATGAGGAGAGAACTTTCATATCTATGTTTTCACCAGCCTTTCCTCTTCTGCCTCCTTGACAGGAGATGGATATTAAAGACACAGGGAAGAAAGCTGTTCTGCTCTGTGTTCATTTTCATTCCACCTATGGTAGGAAGGGGAATAAGGTTGTTTAAAAGTTCCTGTCAAAAAACCAAACATTCCATTTCTGAGCCTTCAGCTTTGTTAACCTCCAGAATAGCAAACTTACACTGGCATCAGTTTTACTTCACATTCAAGAACTTATGGCAGCTTGGGGTGTTGAAAGTGTTCCCTGAAATCAGCACCCTGAAATTAAACCATATACACTCAGCATGAAGAGCCTGGAAAAAATAAGGCATTTTCTAATGTAATGATCTCTGTGTTGAGGTGAAAAATTAGCTGCTCACCTTAGCGCCTCACTGTAAATCCAAGGCATGAAATTATCTGCAATTTCATGTCTTGCACATTATTCCTTTCCAATGCATATAGCAAATTTAATGTAGGTTGGGCTGAAGCATGGTGGGAGGGGGGTTGCGCTGTGACACTCAGCAGTCCCTTCCAGCTGCATCTGCTAATAACAGAACCCTACCCAGCACCGCTGAAATCAGAAATTTGCCACTGACTTGAAAGGCAGCAGGATTTAAAATTACAATGCATACCGCTTATTTTCTTCCCCTTGACAATATGGCCAGTGCTTTCTGGGTAGGAAGCTATGTTTCCCAATACTAGCACATAATTTGATCTCTTGACAATAACCCACATGCAGCTAAATGGTGCCTGCATAACATTTTGTGCCTCAGTGGTTAAAGCATATCATTTGGAACCACAAAAGCAAACCAAAGACCAACTCAGAAGTAAAATAATCATTAGGTGGGGAAACTACGGAAGTGAACAAGGCCTGAAATGCAAACTAGTGTGTGGGTATCCAAGAAAGCTACAGTCATCTTAGTGATCATTTTGAACACAGATAAAAAAGGATAAAGTACTGAAGTACAGAAATTACTCTGATCCCTATTAAATAAAAAAATCACAGAGATGTCTGAATACAAAAAGCTATTATTAATAAATCTTCTGTAGTGTAGGAGACATTGAGCTCTTTGCACATTAAAATGACTTATACCTCTTGCGGTTTTTTGGATTCTACTTTTTATTTGTTTTCTTTATGTTAAGTGAACTATCTGCTTCCCTTTGCTCTTTTCTATTATCTAAGACTCCGCAAGCCTCCCATTCTGAAGCAAAAACCACTTGGAGCTGGAATTTTTCAGGTCTTATGTAAATATACGGCAGAGATTTGACACAGCTCCATCCCTCCGCACTGCTGCTACTTGCAGTTGGCATGGACGCCTTTTCTTTCACATCTTCTAGAACAAATTGGGCTCTGTGAAACCCAAGAGGGAGGGAACTCCTGATTCTCTCTCCTCCACCTCTAACAAGGGTGTATAGCTGATGTGCTATTACTGTGTACTGAATAGCTGTGGCAAGGACTCCATCTCCCTGACACAAAACCGCTCTCCGTGCTCCCTCTAAATTTTCAGCTTTCTGCCACAGAAGCACTGACTCAGCAGTGCACTCTCCAGAGTCCACTGGGAGATATTTTTGCATAACTCCAATATTGTCCAAATTTGCCCTTGATAGAAAACCAGACAATATAAATAACAGAATAAAGAGAGCATTTAGGAACCTTAAAATTTGTTTCTTCCATCCTACTGGGAGCTGCAGTACACATTGATCAGGAAAGAGAACAACATGCACACGTGGACACAAATATAGATCCTTCTTGCTTCTTTCCTGCTGTATGCAGGGTAATACAGGAAATAACTGCTCAGTGCCAAGATTTAGAAGCTGTGCATTAGCGGCACAGCTGAAACAAATTCTCTGTCCTCAGATATGAAGGGTTTAAGGTCTCTTCCCCCCTCACTGCTGAAAGCCAGATACAGTGATCCTGAAATGGTGGTCCATGCCCTCAGTGCAATTCAGATTTTTAATTAGTTTCTTCCAAAAGAGTTTTACAATTATCTGTAATTTTTTCCACCAGTAATTTCCTTCTTTCTTAACAGAGACAAACTGCTCCTGGTCTGCAACAGTCAGACATCTTTTTTTAAATAAAACTGTGCTTGAAGAGTCTTTCTTCAGGTCAACCCCCTTGTTACATGCAGAGAAACGGCACCAGAAATTGTATGGAGGCAGATCATTAACGTCTCCTTACAAACCTCGATTTCTTTCAAAACGAACATTTAGGAATTAAACACAAATGGAAGGAAACACAGTAGTGGTGATTTCCAAGTGGCAGTACATGTGCACTTTTATTAATATTCAGATGTATTGCAAGCACAGAACCAGTATCCAGTCTGCAACCGGCACTTGTATCAAGCTGCTCTATTCAGGTTGCTGCTATGACAACTATCCAGAGGCAAATGTCAGGTCAGCTCCCAGCATATGTGTCTGGGCCATAATTGCTTTGTCAGAAACCTAATAGCCACCTACTCCTACTCCTCTAGCAGCTAAAAGCAATATTGATAAAATTATTAAATGTTGCAATATTCTTAACACCCTACTCTTATGCTACTGAAGCACAGAAAACCTTAGATTTGCCTTCCTTTTATCCCCTAAACTAGAACAGGGGTGAAGAATGTATTTAAAGTGCCTATTTGCAAATTCATGTTCATTTATATTTCAGTGTAAACCTGGGATCATTAAACTTTCTCTTCCTTAGGGGTTAGATATTATCTTTCACTCCACCACGACGATTACTGATATTTAATTTGCCTGGTTACAAATCACAGCATGGAAAAAAATTATAGCTGTCATCTTGGTGTGAGGTTTCTTAAAAAATGTTTTCAGCGTTTATTATAAAGAACTGCTTCATAGCATCATAGTGCATGATAGTCTGCACATAGTGCGTAGACTTGCTCTTATCATCTTGAAAAGCTCAGATAATCAAAGTTTAGCTTTTATAATTAAACTGGTGGCTTCCACAAGACTCAGAAATATAACCTCCATGTTTATTCTAATCTTATTTACCCTAATCTTACATCATATCTTTTAGCCTTATGATAAAAAAAGAAAAGACATTTAATGTTTATGTTGAGGGAACTTTTTTGAGATGGCTAGCAGAGACTGAACGAATTGAAGCAGAGACAGGGATGAAGTAAGTAATACTCTTGCAACTGCAAAGTTGTGTTGCAGCCATCTACAAATATAATCTCACGTGAAGAATTAAAGTTGGTCTGCATATAACTGATTTGTTCAGTGAAAGGGAAATTGTCTTCCACGCACACACGGAGACATACTCATATCCAAATAGCTTCATTGTATTGCCTCCCATTTGCCTTGTAGACAGTGATAAAAAATAGTTGAATTAAATCGAATTAAGCAAATGACAAATTTTACAAGAAAAGTATTATTCTGATGTCTGTGCAGTGAAGGTATGAGGACAACACCTCTGTCAGGTTATACAGTTGTCTTGCTATTTTCAGCTAATCTCTGGAATGAAAAGAAACTCTACCCTTTAAAATCACATTTTAAAAAATGAAAATGCAGAAAACCTTTTTCTTATCATGTATATTCTATAAAATATTGACTGGCAAGCACTCTGAAAAGCCTACCAGTTTAAAAAACACCAGCTCTGGCTGAGACACACCTTTATTGGGATGGGAGATACATAAGATAACTTTAATTTTCCTCTGAGCTGAAGCTCTCTTTGGGCTCATCTTGTCATTTGCTGTGTAACTACAAAAGAATCATATGTTGCATGTCCGATTGCTTGGGGTATAAGGATGAAAGAAGTGTATGTAGTTCACTCCTTTGGCTACCCAAAAAACTCTGCATGCTATGGTAGCCTTTCAATGGCACTACTCACTGAAATAGAGGTCAAATTGATAAAATAACATGAACTGAGTCTAGGAGACAATCCAGTCCATCAGCTTTGTAGTCATATGTGACCACTACTCTCCTATCTACAATATAATAATGAATTCTCAAAGGTCCAGATTCCTAACTAGTACAAAACAACATGGTGCCAATGAAGGTACATCAATTTTCTAAATGGTCTGGCTAACTACACATGACACTTCCATAACAAGGTTCATACACTTCTACAGAAACAGTATGCTGTGATTCAGTTCTTGTCCTGCTTTTCCATATTTATCCTCCCTCCTCACTCCCAGGTTCTCACATTTTGCCTCATTCATCAAAAACATCTTAATTCCAAATAAGGGTGAAGGCAATTTTTTCCTAGTATCATTGTTACTTGCTTTTCCAAAGGAAGATATAATCTTTTCATCTTCCTTAGTAAAAATAAAGGGGCAGCTTGTCCTGCATATTGGTATATATAAACTACTACTTCCTCTTAGGTCTTCCATTGAAGAATTATTATTGATCTTTTTGATTTCAGACAGGACAGTAACAAGACTAGTCCACCTCCACTTTCCACAGGATACATAGCCCAACACTGCTCCAGGCTGTTTTCCGATGAGATTTTACAAAAACTACACCACACAGATATCTGCTCAGAAGAAGCAGAGACTGACAACGGTTAAGCTCTTAAAATGAAACTTCCATTTCTGTGGCTGGCAACAAGCAGAGTTGCAGAGCCTCTGCAGCAGCAGCCCACAAAACAAGCATCCCAACCTCTGTTCACTGCCCAGGACAGTAATGACAGGACAACTTTTTCCAGATTTTTCTACTTATTTAACCCTTTGTCTTTTGCCCAACCAAGACATAATTTGGTTTGCAAAGTGAAGGATACAACAAAAGAAGTCATCCTGTCCACCATATGTAATGGATGCATGTAAAAAGGGCTGTATTTTAGCTCTACTTAATTTGATTCATGACTTGCTTCTTGATAGAAGTCCAGAACCTACACTGCAGTGCAACTGCTTTACACTGAATATTGCTAGAGATGTAATAACGATCTTGAAGGATTATCTCTGGAGAGCATCCCAAGACAGCACTCAGAAGCACAGGAAATCTGAAGGATTCAGATCATGCCTCTTCTAACTCAGACTGAAGAAAGTCATAGAAGGTCGATCCAATTATTGTTTCTACATTTTTTATCAACTGAGATGAAAAAAGTCCTCAAAATTCAAGACTAGAGTTACGCTTTTGCAGTATCCAGACTTAGCAGAGACAATGTGGAGAACAACACAGAAGCTTTGCACTGCCTCTGTACCCACTGCCTGATCTGGACTGTGGAAAGATCAACCAAATCCAGCTCAGTGCCACCAGCATTTCACCATTTGGCAGTAGTATCAGTAAACCTATACAATTTCAATATATAAATCTACAAAATTTGTGAAAGGGAATAAATTATTTTTAATATCAGGCAGAATGAAAAAGTGGAAGTGACAGAACTCTTCAGTCAGGTAACAGGTATCAAATATGCAACTTCTCGGGACTTAAGCTACAGGCCAACCAACAGAGCTTGATCACAAGATAATGAAAACGCACTGAAGCTAAAGAGACACTTCAGTAACATCTAACACGGTCAGACAGCCAAAGAATTACAGTCCAAGCTACCATGACCTAGTAAACACATTTATATTCCTTACAGAGAAGTCTCAGAAACTGACAATGCTTTTAGTGTTACTGTTTCAAAAACTATGGGAAGGTACTTGTTTCCTGACATAAAAGATTACATTGAGATTCCCAATATGAAATAAATAATTGCCATGAAAAAAAATTATTTTGAAAATAATTAATTGATACCAGTGAGACCAGTTTTCATTAACTCATTTTTAAAACTGAGTTAACAAATACAAAGATCATGTGAGTAGAATTTGAGGCATAGAGGTAAAATGATGGCTTTGTCCTGCTTCAGACTGAAATTTAGCATACTTAACGATACCACTAGATCAGGGCTATATTAAGCACTGCAGCTATCAAATACTTCTAGAAAATCATTCATAAGATGTCATATTTGAATGCACACAGACACACACAAAATTAGAGATGTTTCTTCTGAAGAAATAATGAATCTGTGCACAGGATTAGAAATATACAAAGCCAAACCTTCACATTTAATACTTGTGAAAGAAACAGCTAACAGTCGTGAGCATGGCCAATACTTTATCTGTTCAAATGAAAAAATGAGCTCCTAGAAGTTTCCATAGTTTTGATTTTTAAGCTGGTTCTTTTTGCTGAGCAATAATGGAGCTGGTTTTTCATCAAACCACTCTTAAAATTAACATTGTAGCCAAAAACATATTTAGTTTGGAAATTCGTATTATTTTATGGAAGTACAGACTTCTATTATGCACGTACATGCAACATGCTCAGAACTCACTGCTCAGGGACCGTGTTGTGCCAGGGAGAGGAGAAGAAGTGGAGAAGAGGAGGAAAGAGCATACACAAGACAAGAAAAGGAGTTAAGGTAGCTGCTGAAGTTTTGTCATAGCTTCAGGATTGGACATAACACTATGTTCTTAATACATTCACATTTTATGGGCAATATTCTGAAAAAGGTGGTGGCGGGGATGCAAATTACATCTCACTTTGAGGCAGACCACCCCTCTGGAGAATAAAAGGCAGACCTTCACTGTGCTGTGTGCAAGAATAAAGCAGCTTTAATGCAATGCTTCTGTTCAGCTCTAAGGGGAAGTGCCGAATGAGTGCTCTTACCAGATCCTCTTAATCTGCTTTCCAGGACTATCTAATGCTGGTCCTCCACTAGCAGATCTCTTGATAGAGTTTATGCTGTGGTAATTTTCATTATCAGAATCTCATTTCCCCTTTCCTCCTCCCAAATTTCCACTGAAGGGTCCTCCAAGCCTGAGTCCACCCACTGGTATAATGCCCAATTTTGGAAATTTATGTTTGAAAAGAAAAAAGCTATGGAACAGTAAAAACAACATGGTGAACAGAACTTCTTCAACCTTACTCTGTTTAAGAAAAAAAAAAAACAGTGAAAATATTTCATTTTGGATATATGTAAGAAAAGTTAAGGAAATTTAGAAGTAAGTAAAAGGAAAAAATAGGAAGAGGAGAATGATAGAACCCTGTTACTTAGAAGGCACTCTCCCTGGACGTGAGCATACAGGTCCACTTCCCTTCTCAGCATAAGAACCAAGCACACTACTGTGTGTTAAATACTCCACCCAGAAATATTCTGGAATGCTTTGCTCTCAGTCTACTTGGTTAATGTCACATACTTGGAATAAATAATTCAATTTCAATGAAACTGGGGCTAGAACCAAGGTTTTCTACTTCTCTAATGACTTAATTATTCTACCCTGCAGGGTAAATTTCTCACTCTGAGTTTTATGAAGCTACCTAACACATATTCCCATAATTTTTTCCAGCCAAAACTATTCAGTTTATCTATCTTGAATTCACAAATAGTTTTACAAGCACCAAAAATACATCAACCAAGCTAATTTACTGCTTGCTGAATCAAATGACTGGTACTATTTGCAACTGTCTCCACAGTGTTCCCAGAACTCACTGCCAAAAAGAGGGCAGAGCTGAAGGATGCAGAACCCAACACCTGTTCTTCGTAGGCAGCTTTGCTACCTTAAGATCATAAATATAATTAAGGTGATCAGTTTGGAGCAATTCTGCCTACAGATTATGACTTCTGTAATGAAAAGTAAAGAAATAGCTCTCCCTTCAGTGATAACTGTTACCAAATCCTTTTGTGATAGTACTACCACAAACAAACAAACAAAAAACCCTATTAATATGCTTTTTGAGTTCTATCTACAGTTTTAAAATTGGGTGTGTTTTGTTTTTTTTTTTCCCCAACAGCTCTCTGGATCCTTGGAGACTATTAAGAGATTCTCATCTTAATCACTCGAAAACTCTGCCTCACCCTGGCTGGACCAAGGAATTGAGCCACTAGTTTTGTGCAGTGAAAGTAACTGATGCATGCACAAGTCTCTTGTAGTTCTCCTTGGGGTAAGCACATCGACTTTGTAGCTTTTTTTTTTAAATTGCTACTGAAAAATCCGAGAAAAAATGAGAGAATATAAAACCTGTACAATCTGAATGAGCACTATTTAACATTACACTACTTTGACATCCCATGTGATTTGTAAATTTAAGGCAACTGTACCGCAAGAACGAAAATACTAGCAAAAACTGTAACAGTAAAAAAGAAATAGCAATATCCACTTTCAGATCCTAAACTATCAATGTTCTAGGGCTACTAGTAGGAATTCTTTACTGAGTTAGGGCATGACCTGAAAGAACTCCATGGACTATGTATAAAAGGAAAACTTTGCTTTAAAAAAATGTTCTTTTCCACAAAAAAGGTCATCTACCATGACAGAAGCATATTTTGGAACAACTGAGATACTACTAAGATTTGACTTTGTGATAATCATGAAGAGAAATAAAACATAACAGTCTTTGTAATAAGAATGTTAGACATTCACTGTATCTGTGGAGCAACTAAATAATCAAAGCCTGGAATGAGCTACCAGTTTGATTTTAAAAAATCAAAAGAAAACATGCTATTCTCAGCAAATTAAAAATAATGAAATCCTAACATGCACTTTAATAAGTGAATAATCATATAAGAAAAAAAAAGTATTGCTATGAGCTTTAAAAACTCACTAATAAGTTAATTCACAACATTTTGCTATTATATCACAATAACGTTTCTGTTTCAGGCAAATAAGTATTTTCAGAAACCTAGACTATTTCCCTTTACATTTACAAATGCATACATATTTTGAAAGAGAATATGTGCACAGATAAACACTCTGACTCATGGATACATGCACCATTTCTGTTATTTATGTAAATTATACATAGTGTATGTTCCGTTCCTTTTAATTTTAGTGTGCAGATTACATACTATGCACTCAAAACCTACAACCGTTAAAAAGAAAATATATAGCTTTATCCAGTTGGACATTGTAAACATACTAGACACCCTCACAGAGTTTATGTAAATATAGACAAAGACATGATTGTGTATTCATTTAAAGAACTACAGCTTTTGTGTTTTAATTATTCTTGCTAGCAAGAAATGTGTAAGGGATTGCACCACCCTTCTGCACGGCATCCTATGTAAATGAGTCCAGTGAATTTATAAATATGGATGTGGTAGACCCCCAAACAACACAGTACCTGCTGTCTATCCAAGCGCATCCTTTTTGCAGCATTTCTGCTTTCACTCTCACAGGCGGAAGCCAGGATACTCTCTGCAACTGCTGAAGTAAGGTGTGAGGGAATAGGTCGTGACTAAGAGAGAAAAAAGAAACACAGAAAATATTTCTAGCATAATCCACGATGTCCTTTCTCAAAGCACAAAATACCGTCACCTAGGCAGGAAAGTCCGCTCATTGAAATGTAGTTTATACCAACAAAACAGGGAAATGGAACTTGTAAGATGAAAAATGAAACTAGTTAGATGTTAAAGCTGCAGCTGATCCACAGATCCACGAGAAGCCCTTTCCCCCCCCAGCTCTATTGTCCGGTGTGTTTAGTCTGGCTCATTAAGCTGTACTTTGACCAGACAGTGGCATATTCTCTGCGTTCCAGCAGCACCCTGGCCGTCTGATTCTTGTTAAGAAAACTGAAAGCCTTTTTATCCTGTACAGCATGTGACACAGATGAGTAGTGGTTTTTTTATAGTCATAAAAAAACAAAACAAAAAACCCCAAGTGATAGGGTTGAAACATCACTCAAAACATAACAGATTGTCAGAACATTTCAGAGCAGTCTCAATCTGTAGTATATGAATATTTACATTCCTTGCTGCTGATGTGATTAAAATGACTTTGAAAAAAAAATAAAATCTGTTTTTCTTTTGATAATGCCAGCCTTCCAACAACATAGATATTTCGTGGTTCAACTAGATATGGTTCATTTTTTCCAATTCAAAACCTCTCATTACTAATTTCATAACATTTTTAATGTTTTAGGTTAAAGGTGCAAAGAATCGCAAAAAAACAAGGGAATGCTGAAGTCCATTGTTGGTTATGAACTCCAATATGATCTTCCCTACCAGTTCATTAAGAAGAATAATTACACACCATTTTTTCCTAATTACATGAAAAACAATCTTTCTGAAAGATGAAGCTCACAATAAAACCAATCTTCTTCATTAATATACAAAGATATATCTGAACTACCAAGAAAATAAAGAAAGTGGAGATAAAAATACCGATATTGATACACATATAAGCCCATTCCAGAGACTGCAATTCATTGAACCAGGTTCTGAACTTCCATGGACTTTCAAAGATTCACTGAACTCAAAAGTATTATGTAAATTTATACCTATGGAGGAACTGGCCGTGTGTGGGATTTCTGGGGGTGTTTTTTTGTTTGTTGTTGTTTTTGGGATTTTGGCTGGGGTTTTTTTAAAGAGTTTTACCTTCTTACCTTCAAAAGCAGATATATGAACCTGCTATGAAATGTCACTGCATTTTGGAAGCAAGTATTCCCATTCAGTTCTTAGACAGCCTTAGCACAGATTCATTATACTGGCTCAACTGACTTAACAGTTTTCATAACATTCCAGAAACTAAGGAGCTAACCATTACTAATACTACATTTTTACCTTTAAAAATTAAAGTCCATTTATTGACTCTGGATGTACTCTGCAGAATCCCAGTTTTTAATCTGACATTGTACTTTCTCCAATGCATGGGACCACAGTCTGTCTGGGACCAGAAGCTAAATCAGCTTTTAGAAATAGACAGGGATTTCTGGGTCGCCCTCACTGGTGTAATAGGCTCATTTCTCCACTCTCATACAAGAACAAGCTCTGAGGCATCAGCGTAACAAGCTGTGTGAGAAAGACAATCAGAGACTCCAATGGTACAATAAAATATACTTGAATTGATTTGACAGAACAAACTATTGTACCTGTTTCCAGTTTTGAAAATAAATCAGTCTAAGATGAGGGACGCTGATGTTAAATCCTGGTGTGATTACAGAAATTAACAGTAGAGTACCAGCAGACAGCTTCCTCAGAGCTCCAGAGGAGGGAGTATGGCTTTGCAGAAGGTTTTCACCGACAAAGCACTATATTTATTATTGTGCCTGCCTGGAATGGCAATGTTACTCTGAATTCATTATTGCATCTCTTAGCCAAACTAGCTCCCTCCCTGTATTTGGTGGGGAAGTATCATGGTACATGCCACTCTTTTACATATGTTCAAGATACACTGACTATGGTGGCTACATGGAAGCCTCAGTGTGGTTCTTTGCAGTGGCTGCACAATGATGTTCTTGAAAAACGGTGAGTAAACACCACATTAATTCCTCCAGCTCAGGTCTTTAATTAGAGCTATAGACATACCTGTACATCAATGGATTTTTTACAAGGTGACATATGAGCTAAAAAAATAATGTTCTGACCAAAAAGTAAAATGAATCCAAGTTCTTCTAGTTTATTTGCTTACAGAAGAGAACACGTTTATTGAAATGTTTTATAAAATAAAAAATAAAGACTTACCATAAAAACCAAGCAGTCACATGCTTTTCTCTGAAAAGGAGTGCAGTGGTTATGTGTTCACTGTTGAAATACTGAACTCAAAGCTAGTACCCACAAAAAATGAGGAAAACTCCAGGTAATGGAGTATCTTCCTCTTGAAATATGTGTTAACTCATAATTTCTCTCACTTGTTACTGCAGCTGCCTGTTGATACGTTAACGTCAAGAACTATCTAGAGTGAACCTTAGGGAGAATGTAATGAATGCACGGTTGAGTCACGTGGGGAGTAAAATACAATAACAAAAGCACAGGAGAAAAATCATCTGATTAAGTTTTGGGTTCTGTCAACATAACTCAGGCAGAGCGTTAGCCTGGCATTGACTGTTGCTAAAAGCAGAGCTGTTAAAAAGAGGATTTTCTGTTCCATGAAATGCCATATCTGTGAAATGTCAAAAAGATCAATTTTGAAAAGCCTTGTCTAAGAGGAAAAAAATACTTTGAAATAACCACTTTTAAAAAAATGTTTTAAAATAAACTCATTTAAAAGTCCCACCTTCTAAGCTTAGAGGCCCCCTCTGGCTTAGCTAAACTTCCTTAACTTCTATACTCCTGATTATTCATGATCTCTGTCATGACTACCAGCTATAAACCCACTTCTGTAAGAAGCTCAAGCATCCCAGTCCTTGTGGGGTTCTGAACATTTCTCAGCTTCCCATCTGAGGGTGAGAAACATAGGCCTTGGGACATTTGGCAAAAGTAACATCATTCAATTCTGCAGAAGGGACCCTGCAGATCTCAGCCAAACCAGCATTTTCTGCATCCCCAGGCTCCCCTCTGCAGAGCTGAGAGCTGAGTGCTGGTTCCTGCACACTTGAGACTACAGCAGGAAATGTGGGAACTGAGGAGTCCTTATTTCCAAGGGCTCCCAGGCTCCCCTCCCAGTCCCTGGATCCACAGCCTGCCCACTGGACTAGCAGGAAACCAGGTTTCATTTTACTGGAGTATGTCAAAACAGAAAACCTTTGACAAACTAACATGGTTTTTTTTTTGGGGGGGGGGGGTATTATCAAAAATTATTGTCTTTCAGACTAGATAAAAGGAAGAAATTCTTTACTCTGAGGGTTGCGAGGCACTGGCACAGGTTGCCCAGAGAAGCTGTGGCTGCCCCCTCCCTGGCAGTGTTCAAGGCCAGGTTGGACGGGACTTTGAGCACCCTGGTCTGGTGGAAGGTGTCCCTGCCCATGGCAGGGCAGGTGGAACTCAATAATCTTTAAGGTCCCTTCCAACCCAAACCATTCTATGATTCCATGAAAGAGTTCCAGTGTTGTTTGACACTGAACATTCACAGCCTCAGTCTGGCATTTCTTTCACTTCACAGTGATGTAAAGCAGAAAGTAACTATACTGGAACTACCCCTGTGTAAAACAACAGAAAAGAAGCAAGCCTCTAATCTAGAAAAAGAAGTGATTCACATGTCAAAAATTACAAGGCAGGATCACATTTTTGTCATTTTGAACCAATGAGAGATAGAAAAGAGGCATGTGAAAATTTTATAGTAACTTTCAGGTGAAGAGATGAATAAAACTTAGAGAGAATGAGGTAAACCACTTAATACAGACCTTCTGAGAAGACTATATGCCCCTTTCCATTATAAAACAGCAGTATACAAAATTCCTTCATATTTACTTGAAAACACAATACTGCTTATGACTGCACTAAAACAGCTGCCACATTTTGAACTCACATCATTCTTTATTTTGTATATCTCTTCAGCTGACATACAACTAATGTTCAGCCTCTAACATGATGCAGGTGAAGAGCATTTTGATAAAAGATGTAAGGGAAACCTGCTAGATTTCACGTACATGTGGATGCCCCTGTTTTCAACATCTTTGAAGCCACTGACATTCAGGAAGAGGTTGAAATTCCCTCAGTAGCCCAAGGGAGGTCACCAGCCACCCCCAGTCCTCTCATATTTGAAACTGCAGTTCAAGGCAATTTAAACCTGATTCTTGAGACCACCACAGAGCCTGTAGATTATGATGACAACAAAGGGGCAAGCACAGTTAACCACCATATTGGACAGGAACTTTTGCATGGTTTTAAGATAAATCATTTTTCTGCAAATTGATATGAAGACTTTATACGCTCATCCCCTTATCTCTTTCTGAAGAGTGTACAAATTATTGACAGATATATTTTTGCAGGTTTTTTAGTGAAACATCAAATCAGCTGATATTTCTTTGTAGTCAAATAACTGTTGGTCTGCTTTAAAGAACATTAAAGCTAATGAAGATCGTTCCATGGCTTTGGTGGTCTTTAGGTCCAGCTCTCTACAATCAAAGCATCTTACAATAAGCCCTTCTGGAGTTACGGAGTAGTACTGCAAGGTTGCTGATTTTTTAGTAGTTGAAATCAGAAACCCTTGGTCCAGATTCTCTAGAATTTAGCTCTATTAGTATAATCTCTGATTCCTTAACATAAAAGAGACTAGCACTTTCAAGATGCTGTAAAATATCCTTTTGCACTACACCAACTATATACGATACCATCAGGTCTTCTGTTTAAAGTGAGGTACCTTTGCAGCATCTTCATGGGAAACCTATTCACACAATTCCGGTATTTCTATACAGAATCTAAAAACCTGCTATGTTCTAATTTCAAATGTACATTTTTGGTATAAATCTACCAATTATTGATATAACAGATGGGTTAAATTTCAGTCTAAACCACTAGGAGCAGTATGTTCACCAAGAAAAGTTTGCAATCTGCTGTACACGCTGTCCTCCTGTGCTTAAAGATCTGTTGTCTCTAAAATTACTACCTTGGCATTTTTTGTGAGATCCAGTATATATTTATAAATAAAAGCCGAAGTTGTCATACAAAAGCTTGGTCTAGATACTCTTACACATATTACACAGCTGTATTTTTTCAGAACTGAGTCAGATATCTACCATGTCAGATAATGGGCATGCATGCACACCTGCCAAAATGCCAAATTTTATAACCTGAAACTCATTCATAAATATTACCTTCTAGTTTAGGCCAATTAACACAGCAAAGGAGATCTTTCAGTAGAAGACAGTTGCAAGCACAAAACCACAGAAGTTACTTCATTTTGTTCATAAAGACTCTAACAAATGTATGAACTCTAATGTACATGTGTGAATGAGAAAATAATTTAACTGTTACTCAAACTTGAAAAAAAAAAGTTCCAAATTTTCCAGAGTGACTGGGCATCTGAAGGTGAAGATAAATGCCTAAGATGTCTCACTGGCAGTAACCGATTTTTTCCAGAGGTATCACTAAGCATTTCTTTGCATGTTGGGCTCCTAACAACGTGATACTCCCTAGTGCTGCATGTCAGCTTTTTCCCCAGGTATTGTAAGACCAGTTCACTTCCAAAATGAAATATTGCAAATATGCCACAACTCTTCCATAATAACTTATTAAGATCTAACACAATGTGTTAAAATCCCCAACATATTTATAACAGTATGCAATACCTAAATAGCTTTTTTCATAGAAAACATCCAACATACTTTACAAGACAGGATACGCATTATCTTCAAATCAGACTTTTTACTCAGTGTAATGCAGTGAAATGCATGACACAGAACTGTCTTACACTGCACAGCTACAAAGGATTCAGAAACATTTCCACCGAGCATTTTTAAATTTACAGACTGAAGTGCAGTACTGCACTCTATTGGATATCCTTTTATAATTGTTTGTTAGTACAGATTAGTGAAATATGAACAAGCAGACTGGTATCTTAATGCTTGTAGCACTGTGTTTCAGACTGGGTTTTGATATATTTTGCTCTATCTTGCAGTCTTGTTACAATTGAGTATTTGTAACATCTACTAAGGAATTCAAAGAAATAACTAGAAAAGTTTTCTTAAATGGCAGAAGAGGCTTTTTAAAATGTTCAATGATGTTCTCTTTTTTTTGTTAAGTTTTCAGCTTTAAAGTACACTTCATTGAAACATTGTGTGTTGCGCCTTGACTATGACAGCACCTAAATATAACCTAAATATAACGCCTGGACAAGGTCCTCTACAACCTACTGTAGGTGGCCCTGCTTCGGCAGGAGGGTTGGACTAGATGACCCACAGAGCTCCCTTCCAACCCCTACCATTCTGTGATTCTGTGATTCTGTGATATATATCTTAACATACCCATATTAATGTCTAAATGTTAAGCAAGAGACACATTCCAATCAACCACCATTCTGCTGCTATGCCTACATACAGGGCTAACTCCTCCTTCACTTACTCAAGAGAGCAGTTTCAGTGGGGCTAGTGGAAATTTTAAACTACTTATGTGAACAACAGAAAGAAGATCCATCTGCATTTATCCACCTAAAACTCAAGGATTTTGTCTAAAATAGTCATCTAGGCTTCTTTTTTGTTTCATTCAGACAAGTATCTCGGGAAGTTGACCCATGAGACAGTTGGGAATGAATCATCACTCTAGATTGGTTCATCCAAGCACTTCACTGATGGTTGAGGGAGCCGAAGTCACCTAATTTCTCTAGCAAACTTAAGTACGATTATCTCTCTATCCCACACTTCTTTGGTATTTCAGAGTGACAGAGAACCTCAGGAATCATCATGTTGAACTAATTCCTTCTATGTTATGTGGGAATTGGATTGGACACTTCAATAGCTAACTGTTTACTAGCAAAATTCCAGACGACTAGGAAAAACTGAGTCTGATTTAACATCCTTTCCTTCTTCCCCTAAAAAAAACCCCACACTAAACTGGCTCCTCTACTCTTAAGCTACTGGCACAAACCAGCTATTCAAGTAACATTGCAGAAGATGTCTTAATTTAAGTCAAAATCACAAGATAAGAAAAACTGACATATTTACTACTTTTTTTTTTTCTGATTTCAAGCTTATATGTAATCAGGGTAAACATCCTTTTATCCCAGATTTTTTTGTTTTCCATAAAACAGGGTTCTTTTCTATATCAGAACTTATTGCCATTTTGGAGGGGTTTGGTTTTCTTCTACATTCAATAAAAATATGAAACAATTGTCAAAATTGCATTCCTGTCTTTTCCTCTCTCACACAATGTAGAAGAATAATTACTATGAGGTTGATAGGTATTTTTCAGTTTTCATTCTTTTTCCAAATATTATGCCTTCTTCAAAGCTAACTTCTTCACATTTTTCCAGGTTACTGGAAAAAATGTAACTTTCCCCACACACTTGTCCAAAATTGCCTGTACTTGCAGAAGTTATTGAAAAGCAAAAGGTATCTGAGACAGATTTATAAGGCAGTTCTGAAAAATCACCTCAGCATTCACTTAAATATTTTTTCCCTTGCAGAACAGTTAAGTGCCTTAGGGAAACTGTTTCTAGATAATTTTTTTTGAGGATATGTGAGACCTAATGCAAAAAGTCAAAGCTTGTCAGAGAGTAGCTTTGCCCTTTTTCAGTCAGGTTGCCCATCAGGCTTAGATAAGCTAACCACTGTCAAAAATGGGTGAGATGCTCAGAAAGGAAAGTGACCATTCAATGGAGTTTGGGGCATAGTACAAAGCAACAATTCTATTACTAATTGCAGATTTCCATGTAACTGATCTTGTGATAATATTGTTAATGCTTCCCAGATTATTAACTAGGATTATGCATGCATCCATGGACCCACAGACCCTCATCTTCCTGAAAATGCTTGTGACCTTTCCAGCCATAAAAGGCCTGGACAGCTGAAAAGTCATGTGACTGCGAGGACAGCTGGAATATACAACACTAAACCCAGTAAATAATGAAAGCTTCCTCTCTCTAAAAGCTAAAACTTAAAAACAGAGGCTAGATATCTATCCTGAGAAATCTCAATGAGGCAGATTTCAGAAAACATACCCCCTTCTAAAAACCAGTCCCCACAGAAGTTGCTCAATCATAAAACAGAAGCACTCCAAGCCACTAGACACACTTAAAACACCTCGATCAACATGTGCGCAGTTGCAAATCATTAAAACACCTCTTACAGTGAATTGGTACAAGCAAATGACAGAAGCAGTGAAAGATACGGAGCTTGGTTATTTGTTGTGGAGGCTGGCAATACGACAAAAGGAACTGGGATGAACAACACTGGAATGTAACATAGGAACTGTCTTAAGGTATAGTGTGACTCTTCTCTGACACATCTGAACCTGTCTTCAGACAACGAAAAGCATTTATGACTAGCCTTTTCTCTCCAATACATAGTACATGTTGCTCTTTGATACGATTGCTTTGTATGACAGCAGTGCCTAGGAAGGAGGGTTTCCTTTTGCTTAAACAAAAGGAAGAATCTCTCCATGAATGTGAGTTTAAGACTTCACTCTTCCTGTGGGATGCACATAGAAAAAATGGCATAACTGTGAAAAGATACTGTAAGGTGCAGTTTCAAACTGAATGCAGTTAGACTGATGACAGGAGATCATGAAGACAGGAGGAAGCAGATAGTAAGAAAATGTAATTATTATGTTAATTCAACCCCGTTTGATTATTTCTAACATCTAAAATTTTTCTGGACTGTAACTAAATAAGTAGATACCATATATCCTCAGCAGCTGCCTACCATCTTTTTTTAACTGGCAGTTTTCTATAGATACAGAGGCTAGGACAAGTCTAAAGGACAGATCTTAAATATTAGTGAAACAGGTCACTTGATCATTTCAGGGAGAAAATTCCTGTTGTATAGCATGTATAGGTCACAAAACACTGACTGCACATAAAGTAATTCTCATTAATATCAGTCCTTGATACAGATGCAGTAACAGAAATTTTTCTTTTGCATATGGGCTAATGAAGAGAAAGAAATAATTTCTTTTAGAACATCAAGAAGTTCACAAAATGCTACAGCATAGTACAGGTGGAAGCACAACCTAGAGATCCCATCCAAAAGCCAGTGATTTCAGGACTTCACAAACTTCCCTCCAAATGAAAGATTCTGAGCAAGATCATAGAATTTAGGGAGAGAACACTCTCAACAGTCCATAAGCAAGAGACAAAGGGAGGAGAAAAACAATCTTCCAATTCATGAGAAAAACTTTGACAATGCCTTGCTAAGGGATATGCTTGTGCCAGAATGAAAATAAAAGTGGCACAATTATAAGCTGAACAGTCAAATGAGGAAAGCATTTCCAGTGTAGAAAGGGAACTCCTCAAAGGAATGTTTGTAACAAGAAGCTATGCAAGCTGCCTTGGAGTCCACCAACAACTATCTGTCACAAGTAGAAGCAAAATAACTATAAGCAATCTCTTAAAAATATTAATACTAAGAAACACATTAATTAACCATATGAACACTCATGAGACTGAGCCTTTCCCATTGCCTCAGAGCTAGAACTGGCCTGTTATGCAGCAAGAACTGTCATTTGGATTACAGATGGAAAATAACTGACAGAAGCAAGCTTCAGGCATGCTTTTTCATCTTCACCATGTAATCTTACACTAATTTGACTTAGTGTTTACATTTTCTCTTCATTTTACAATATGACGGTGTAGATAGCTGCACCATTCCACACACAGTCTGAACTGCCATATGCCATCTATGAGATTATTCTCTTTTTTTCTTGCAACTAGATGCTCAAAATGTAGCAATCTGAATCTGAACAAAATGAAAAACTTGATCTTAATATGTCTATAGCAAAAGGCATCTCCTGTGGAGATTATTATCTGACATCCTATTTAATATAACGACGATAGCACTATCGCTCCCGAGCAGATCATTATCCTGTTTTGCTATATTTGAGGGTAGCACCTGATTCAAATCAACACTGACATGTGCTTTCATGATTGTTTTGAACAAATGTTATTATCCAGAGAAAGTGATTCTTTTCCACTGTCAAAACAGTGAGTACACGTCAAGTGATCACACAGTCAAGTGCCTCTGTCCCTGGTAGGAGTTTTAAAAACAGCTTCTAACTAGCCGATACAGTAATTTAGAAATCAGAAAATAATTAAAAAAACTAAATTGATACATATTACCTTTCAGAATTATTAAAGACATAGACATAAAACACCACTTGTTCTCTTAGGAAGCTAATGGGAGCTCCTCCAAAGACTTTGGATAGTCTTTGGCTCCTTTTCCTACCTGCGAATGGGGGGGAAGCAGGACAGATTTCCCTTCAGGCCCAAGAGAGCTGAAATCTTTGGCACAAGCTCCAGTGCCTGGTCACTTCCATTCACTGGCAGCAAATTCAATATTATGGAGGGGAATTTGTTTAAAAATAAGTAAAGCTCATCATAAACTGTCATGGAACATTATAAAAAAAAGGGAATATTTCTAAACTATAAAGATTGTCTATTTGGATCATGTTCGTGGTAATCTCTGCTCCCTTTCCCCTCTCAGGAATAAATTTGATCCTGCAACCTTTATTCATACGAAAGTAACATTTGCAAATGTGCACTGAAGTCAGGCCAGCCTAGCTCTTATGGGTCACACCAAGTCCCTTATTCATACTGCAAAACAGTTGTGCAAGTCTTTCAGATGACAAAAAATGAGTCAGTTTACATAACTGCTCATCAGTATGAATAGTGACAGTAATGAGGTGATAAATTGGAACAGTAAGGAGACTTGCTAGCATCGACTAATTTTGTAAGTATTTTCAATTTAAGTACAGCAAAATAAAAATATTTGGCACTTTGAAAGCTGAACTTCATGTTGCTGGATTATTTTCAGCCAGAGTGAGTAGACACAATTTGCTGCTACTCAGTGTATCATAGAAAATATTTACTTTCTGGTTTTCCTTCTTTTATTTTGGAAGGCTATACAATCTGACACTTACACTACCAGTCAATCTTTGGCACTTTTTTCTGTACAGATGTCCTTTATTCTACCTGTCTCCTTCATCTGTGTTTCCATTGTTCAGAAACAGTGTTATCCCAATGTTTCAAATAATAAAACCATGCAGTTGATTAGAATCATAAACACATACAAAAATTTAGTTTCTGTCTTTGCTTTTTATGTTATCCAATAGTGGTCTTATCCTATAAATAAACCTGATACTTTGTTCATAAAACTGTTAGCTAACATCTTAAACAACATATGAAAATCATAAGTATTCTGCGGAGACTGCAGGGAAGAGAAAGACAGTGAGAGAGAAACAGTAAAATTCAATCATCTCCAGTAATTTTTTAATGTAATCAATGGGTTTGCAGATGATTAATTTTAAAAAAAATGATATGTTTAATCACTAAATGATATCTATTTGTAATGATAAGGTGATTCTGTTGTTGTCTAAAGGCCAGAGAGATAGCTAAAACACATCAAACATAAGGTGTGTAGCTACCCAGTGTCTTCCGACTTTCCTGGGTTTTGGAAATATGAAAGATTTTTAGAGATAGTGAAGCTGCCAATTGGTGAGAAGACCTATTATTTACCCATTCTTGTGCTACTGAGTAATATTAAAACATTAATGTCTGAAAACACTGACAGTTGTATACCATCATAGTTTTCATGTTCTAATTTTTACAGAGCTTACAAAAATCCAGTTAGCAGAGGCATTTTAAAGAAAAATCCATCTCACTGCAAGACTTTTCCAGGCAAAAATCTCTAACTGTAACCTACAGTAGGAAATAAGTCACTATATATGCCATTATTTGGTTTCCCTCCTTCTGCTTTGCTTTGTTCTTCTTTTCCTACATATCCATACTAGTTCATCTTGTGAATTCTAGTGTCTCAAAGCATTTTTAAACCAGTGAACAAAGGGAATAAATTCAGGAAGAATGAAGGAGGGAAAAAGAAATATCTGACCTGGTATTACCAAAAAAATAAACAAACAAAAAAAAGACACTAAGATGAAAACAAAATAGTGCCATGGATTTACATATGGGGTTTTGATGGAAACTAGGGCTGGGTTTTAAATCAAAACTCACCATCTCAAAACCACTTCTTTTCATCCGCCTGCAGGACTTGAGGTAAGTACGTATGCGTTTTCTGGCACGCTCTTGATACTCAGGGAATTGTCGCCTGCATGAGTCAATGATAGCCTGGATCTTTTCTTTGGGCTGCTTAGAGATTGGGACCATTCGGTCCAAGTTTTCATCTACAAACAGCCTGACAAACATCTGTTGGCAAGAGGGAGACAGAGGAGATGGGTTTGGAGGGCGGCTTTCTTCTCTTTCTAGCTTCCTGTCTTGATTACTGATAGGAAGACATTTTTTCTATCCACTGAAGAGCTTTGTAATGGGAAGCCAGAAATGTTAAGCAAACAGTTCTTTAAAGGGTTATTTTGGGGGGGCTGATTGAAAAAAAAGACAAGAAGAGAATAGTCTATAGGATACAGAACTTGTGAGATAAACCAGAACAGACTGTGAAAATAGGCACTACTTAAGTTTCGTTATTAACAATAAACTGTGATTGCTAATCATTTTATTGAACTGAATCTCACTTTTGCTTTGTTTGAACAATTGCTTGTGTTTTCATGCATAATTATATACATTGGGAAAGCAATAGAAAACAGCTGACCACAAGAATGGTCTTCTGATAGACTAGCTACAGCCCCTTTCCATTCAATGGGTGAACGTGCACATACACACATCCACATCCACACACATTGCCACACATGCACACATAAAAAACAAAGCTTTGTTTTCCTCACTGGTAAGATGGCACTCTGCCTTATAATTCTAAATAAAACACAGTAAATCTGTCATCTGTTGGCAAGAGTTTAATGTGCATTAAGATAATAATTGAAATAAGTCCTGCAAATTAAATTAATGTGCCTTTAATATTGTCGAACTTACCCATAAATAACAATGTGAAAGGAAAGTAGTAGAGATAAAAAAGGCAACAAATGCAAGAGGACTTACATTAAAAGCTTTCAGTCGCTCAGCTTCTACCCCATCTGATTCATTAACCTTCTCAGGATCTTCCTGCTCATCATGATCATCCTCATCCTCATCTCCTCGATTCAGAGACAGATCTTCAGCACCTCTTCCTACACTCTCATTCTTGCCAGAGTCATAGCTTGAATAGCTATGTGCAGGGGACTGAAAATAGAGAAAAAGAGTATGTTACTAAAAATTCATCACAGAAATAAGGTCTACCCATCAAACATACTTTATAAATAACTAACGAATTCCATGATTTCTTTTTATTCTTTGTTCAACATAAAGTGCTCATAACCCTGCAAGAGTAAACAATTCACTAATATTAATTTCAGTACTTTAAAAAAATATGACCAGATGCAAATTCAGTAAATCAATTAACAAATGAATTACCTACAATAATTACAGTTGATGAGACATTTGCCATACAGCCTTGTTTAAGTACTACCTACAGAAGTTTCTTACAAATACTGACGTCTTCATATTAGTCAAGATCTAAACAAACGGCAGTCAGTTTGCACAAAAGGATTAAAAATTACATTTGTTAAAGTGAAAAGAATTTAAGTAGGAAGCATTGATATTCATTCAATCAATACAAAATATAATCAAGAGCTGCAATAAGTTATTCAAAACGTGGAGATAATTATGTTCTAGTTTCACTTGCAAAACCCCAAAATGAATTAGAGATATGTAGGTTTGTTAACATGTTGAATGTTCTTCTGAGAATCACACAGTAAAACCATTTTCTGTTCTCATATCAGTGTTCAGAACGTTCCCCTGAGCAGAACATTCAGCTTGCTGGATAAATCAGATGACCATCTCATTAAAGTCCTCATCACTTGTAGGACCAAAAAGTTTTCAGTTACCAAGAGTCAATATTGTGCATTTTTCCTTGCAAAATCAAGACTTCAGTTACCCATTTCCTCTGCATACACTTCAAACCGCAGATCACCAGAAGACATCAGTAATAAAGTCTTCTACAACTTAACACTTTATGACCAAAGATCCACCCCAGTCACACAAAAATTTTACAGAGTATCTTCACCTGTGCCAACAGATTTAGATTTAGGTAATTCACAGCACAATTTTACTTCTACAATATTTTAATCCTGTAATATTTCAATATTTTACTCTCTTGCTTCAAAGCATACTGTAGTCTATTAACTTCAGAGTCCTGTATCAGGTGCTACACAATGAACTTCACATACACGCTTTTTTTTATGTGCCTTCTGCCTAAATGTCACAAAAAATCAGGAGCATTATGCCTTAATCAAAAATACGTTTCAAATACTTCAAATCACATGCCTTGATCTACACTTTGAGCCTGCTAAAATTGCCTTAATTTCCAGGGTGTTTTCACCAATCACAGAACGTATCTGGGCAGTGAGGTAGGAGGGAAAGGCCAACAAACCCATTCATCTTTAAGGTATACATTTTGCTTTCCAGTCTTACTCCAACTTCGTTTTTTCTTTCCCTGTTTTCATTTCCATTGTATGTTGGTCCTCTGTGCACGACCAGTTTTGAAGTCACTCCCATTCATTTTCTTGCCTTAACAGCACTCATAACACTAAGCCGTCCTTTTTTTAATCTATCCTCCCCAGACTATGCTCTCACAGTACAAACCCCCTGAAGCTCCACTTATTAATCCCTAATGATCCTAACACCAGATCTTGCAGCTTCTCTCATCCCCTTCCTTGAGTTCTTCACTCTAGACTACTCTCCATTCCCTAGACCCTTGTAGGAGATACAGGAAGAATGAGAAAACCTTGAAAGAAAACAGAAGATCCAGCCTCTGGATACAGACACCTTCAAAAGTAGCAAACTCCGCATCACCTCTTCTCTTCTTATGGCCTATGACTGCACAGCTACAGGGCAAACAATTAGCCAGTGTTCAGGATGGCAGACGTGAGACAGCATGCGAAGGTAACACTTAGCAGAGAAGCAGAACAACTCTGTTCCTTTTTTTGACACATGATATTTTGTTCTGGGAAGATGACGAATATCTACATGGCTGTCCATTCAGATAACTCTTCCTTGCAGGAGGTGTTGAATCCATTGAATTATGAGGCCCCAGAAGAATATGGTTCCATCTGATAGGAGATGATGGCTATAATTTATCAGAGTCTAGCATATATAAGCAACAGTATTTAACCTGGCCAATGGCTACCAGAAGGCCAACATCTGCAGCCTGGTAGCCTGTTATGAAGGAATAAGAGTGATTTTCCTTGATCCTGAAGAGATTCCCAGAAGAATTTTTTTAAAGAAGTTACAATTAATTAATTGTTACAATTATTGTAATTATGTCCAAGTGCTATGCAGTAGAAGACCTGACTTAGGCTGCAAGACTTGTTTTTTGTACTTCATTTCACCTCATACTACAGCTATACAGCATGCAGATGGCTTCTACGTAATCAAAAAGCCATTTAATGTGCTAGACGCTATATAGAGCTGTAGTAAGCTGCAGCTACTGCCCTGAAGAACCCTACTGTCTGAAATCCTTGTTCTGCAAACACTTGATTTCGCAGGAGTCATTTCATCAGACTAAATCCAATTAGACTACTCATGTGCATAAAGTTAAACAGATGCAAAATCGATTTCAGTATGTACATATGTTTGGGCTGGATGCCAAGAACATAAATTATATACCAGGACTGAGATTTGCTTTTGTGAAGGAAAGAAATCCAGGCCAAAATGGATTACCTATGTCTCAAAAATGCAATGCTACTATTTTTTTTTTCAAGAAATCATTGCATAGAGAGCTTTGTCCAATGTCTTCTCCAAAATATTTATTTCAAGAACAACTTCAGCATCCTAAATGAACTGTGAAGAATAACATCTCTGAGAAATACGCATGGCAGGAATCCATATTTATTCATCGTGGATTCAAAGACTGTGTACAGTAGCAGGAAAAACTGGTGGTTTTTTTTCCTAGCTGTTGTGTTGGCAAAGTAAGAGAAGAGGTTACAAAAGCCCAGAATAAAATTTCTACCTTTTTGTATTTCTACACAGATGAACATTGAGTCAGAGAAAGAACAGACTGTTCTGCTCACTTGTGTTGACTCTGCAGTTGTGCAAAAGCTTTTTGTACTCTACTAAGCAGCTGCAGTGCTAAACAAACATGGAGTAGGACAGCAGAGGACACATTTTCCTTAGTACATGTTCCCCAATTTTAGATCTTGCACTGTCCTTTCAAAAGGCTGCTCCCACCTTTGTCAGACACAAACCTGCTCATTCACATTCCTGTACACCCTGTGACATATACATTTTTATGGTCCTGCAGTGAACTAGACTGGAGAAGTGATCCTGGTTAAAGTGTTTTATTTTCTTTTGCCAGTTTCTTTAAGATCAGGATCAGTTCTTGGCTCCAGCTCACCACCTGAAAGCACAAAGCATTGGGATGGCAGGGGAGTGTGAACATGGAAGGGACAGAGGGAGCATACACATCTCTGATGACAGCAATGCAAGATCAAAGCAACCATGGAGTGGAAGCATTAGTAGATACAAGATGTTCCACAGGTGAAATTTTTTTTCTTAACAAATGTGGGTTGGAAAAGAAAGTGACAGCAATATAAGAAGAGAAATCATTCAAGGAGAACAAATGAGGCCAAGGCTAAGGTCAAGAATATTGCCTCCCTCAAACATTTGGATGATTATAAGGTTGTCTTAAAAATACTGAGATGTTGATAGGTATATTCTGACCACTTCGTCCTTGTCCTTTTCTGAAGGTTCCAAGTTCATTATTTTAATCTCTTCCTTGCAATAAGAAGTATTAGAGACTTCTACTTTATAACAACAAAAGTAAAGGTTCTTGCCTGACACCCTGCTTTCAGAAGCCTGTAAAATGAAATATCAACATCTTTCCAATACATTACAAGTCAGCAATGAAAGTCACCTGAAGTAAGGTGTCAGATCGTACAACAAAAGACGTGGAAAGACATCAGTGTCATCTAGTGCATTTTGCCGCCACAGAACAAGATCGGAAGGTCATTCCTGACCACTATTTGTCTGGTTCTCTTAAGAATACTAGTAACAGAGATGCCATGCATCTCTCAGACAATCTACATCAGTGTTTCATTGTCTTCAGAACTATTAAGATATTCTTACAACCTACCTCGGAATTTCATAAATGGTACCAGGCCTGTTTCTTTTTCACCTAGCTACCGTATATGGAGGACAACAGAGGTCAGGTGTACCTGGAGAAAAGAGCATTCTATTCCCTCTTTACATGAAACTTTCAGAGATTTGAAGACTGTTATCACATCCTCTCCCTTCAATTTTCTCTTCCCAATAAACGCATTCATCCTATGAAACTTGTGTTTTGCAGATTCATGATCACTCTTACTGGCTGCTTTGGATGTTCTTTATTTGGTCTGAAACTTTACTACAGAGCAACCCCCAAAATTCCAAAGTGTATTCCATTTCAGGCCTTTCTACAGAAAATAGATCCATTTATTGCTTGACAAATTTCTAATATGCTTATAGCAGCAGTTGATCACTGTATTTGCAAGACAGAAGAGTACCCCATATATGCAAAAGACAGTAATGCAGAAACTCCACAGCTGCCAACAGAAGTCATGTTGTTATTTTGTCAGAAATAAAGCAGAAGGAATCCAGAACATTAATAAAAATAATGTCTACCATAGAGATCCAATGCCTGGTAGGCTCAGACACTGCTGTATGAACATCAGACATGGTTTGGAGGATGATGCCACATCAACTCATTGTAGGAAGCTTCTTCCAGCAACTGACAGCAAAAGATACTTGGCTATCTCGGTGAGTGTACATAGGTGGCTGTTACTGGACCAAAAGTTATTCAGTGCCAGAAAGTTAATTACTGAGGTTGGTTATTTGCAATGACCAAAAACTGGAAAAATCATGGCTTTGTGAGTATTTAAAAATGCCAAAAGGGAACAAAAGACCCTACCTTTTCAGGAAAAAAAGTCTCTCAAGGAAGCCTAGCGTGATTTTTCTTTTTTCTTCTTTTTTTAAATGAAGCTTTATTTTAAACATTTAAATTACATTTTACCTTTAGTTGGATAGTTTTACATTTAGTTTGATAATGTATAATTCTTTCAGTTTTTACATTAGACACTCATAAACCACAGCACTCCTGTGAGCTGAAGAGATTTGGAGAGTTGGAGAGTTGAAGAGTTGGCAAGACAGTAGCACGGGTTTTCTTACTGCATGGAGAGGAAAGGAGTTGTGAGGCAGGCAGAGGTGAAAACGCAGTACTGGCTATACGTGATTGTCTTCTAGAAATCTACCTCCACATCTGTAAGAGCTACTCAATAAAAATTTTTAATGAGTAAATAAAGCCATAATCTAAAGCTGACAGAGTTCTGCTCGTCCCTTCAGTTGTACCTCCACCCCTTCCTTCCTTCTCTTTCTAGATCTCAGTCTTTCCCCCCCCACCACTGAATGTACAACAGTCTACAATTTCAGCAATTACTTTTGCAAATTAGGTGTGCTTCTCTGCATATTTTCCCATGTGCTATTCTGTATACCTATTTTTATAGAAACCATTCCTGTGATACAGAAAGGGATTAGAATATTCTGATGACATCAGGTTTGATTGCTTTGAAGACTTTTTTTCCTTAGAACTGTCAATTAAATTAGAACTTGATTTTAATTTTTTATTTAATATTTACATTTTTAACTGAATCTACATATGAAAAGGTTTTTGAAAAAAAGTGTAACACCACACAAGTTTTTGGTGAACTGACTGTAAGAAGCATGCATTTTATTTGACATATAAACAAAATTAAAGGTTAAACTTGTAAGGTTAAAGGAAAATTTATGTCTTATATCTTCCCCTTAAAATTATATCTGAAATGAATATTGGATTCTTAGAGTTCCACTCTCTTCTGCACAAAGTGTGAGTTTTCCACATAGCATGGGACTTGCCTACAGGAGGTAGTGGGGGGTATTTTACATTAAAACTATAACATATGTAATAGAAATAACACATTAGAAAACATAAAATACATTTGGCACATATGTGTCCTTTTTGGTATTAAAAGAGATGAAACTATGAATTCAAACGTTTCTATCTTTTTCTGCTCAATTCAAACAACAAAGCAGGAGGCACAACCGAAAAACCAAGTTTCAGCTATTATCCTAATCAATCCTCGTTCAGTTTTCATAAAGTCCAGCTTTCTTGTTTTTCATTAACAAGCCATTTTTTTCCACAATCCCTCTTAAGTCCTGAGCCTTTCTCTTTCCAGCCTTTACTGTTACTATCCTTTTTACATAGCCCTCTTCATACTGTCATGTGTGTGGAACTTTACTGCTTATCATTTTTTTCTCATTACAGAAAAGACTGTGAACTCTGAAATACAATTCCAGCATCTCATCATTTATTTCAAGATCCAATTAACCTCATTTTTATAAACTTGTCACACATTTGCTCATCTTACCCGTATCTCTGCATCAGCCTATGACCAGTTTGCTCCCCTCGTTACACCGCAATTGGCCTTCCCAGCTCCTTCATAAAATTTCACCCTTGATAATGGGAAGGAACCACTGTATATAATTCTGCTATTTGGAGCATGAGAATAACAGCATTTTTACTGGAAGAATGGAGAGCTGAAATCTAGGGTTTCACAGGTCTGACTCTATAAAAACTGTTATTCAGCATGGAAAGTGTCATGGAGTAGATTGCACAAGACATATTTACACAAAACTTGTATTACACTGAAATACTAAAAGATCTTTTCTTTTTGTTCTGTGTTAACAATATGAGCTCCAGAAATACCACTGTTCAGTTATTTACAATAGGAAGTAAGTAATAAAAAGATTTATCTCCTGAATTATCTTTGACATGGTCTTTTCTCCAGAGTCACTGTTTTTACAGTAGTCACTGAAAGAATACCGACTCTTCCTAAGACTACCTACTTGTTCTTTCTCACTAATTAGACAGTCTATATCATATTACTGTTTGCTTGTAATATTCCTTTTTCTGGATAGATAGAAGTTTGGATAATCAAAAGATAAGAAATAATTGAAAGAACCCTGAAAGAGATTTTCCTGTGGTATATTTTCTCCTTTTAAATAAAATATAATCAACCCTAGGTCTATTCTCTCTGGTATTGATCAACAATATTGAACCACATCACTCTGCCCTAATAGAAGCAACCTCAGAAATCAAGTGGACAGCAAAAATAGAGAAGCAACTGAGAATTCTCAGTCAAGTAGAAGAATGAAGTACATTTAAAGGTGATAGTTTAAGGAGCTTCTTTCTAATTTGTCTACAACCAATCTCTTACCTGATTCAGCACCCTCAGGAAGTCTCCTGCTCCTTCCCCAGCCATTCTGGAGGGGGATAATTCTTGGAGGATCAGAATAAGTGTGTCCAAAACTCCCTAGTCCACCAGTGTTGAGAATACCAGGGCAGAGCAGATTTAACCGAGCAGGAGACATGTCTACTTCTCACAATTTTTATTTTACAAAGTTGTTTTATTAATGACTCCTAGAACTCCTGTCATTGATGTAGGAAGACAGGTATTTTCAACCAAATACTTAAGACCCCTAGTTATATAACCCACAGTAACAGGTCATATCACAAAATGTGGCTGCTGTGTTTTTGGCAAAAACACAATGTCCTTTGTGGGAGTTGAAGCTAAATGGTGACAGACTCAAGTAAAAGCCTAAATCATTTTTGGCGTAATACACCGCTATTTTGAAGCTTTAAAAGGATCTGACAGAGCTTCTGTGTATTTGAGAAACAGAGGCTGCCACATAGTAAAGCTCCATCACAAGCTTCTGGAGTTCTACAAATGCAAGCCAGCAGAGGATTTAAACATTTCACATAGTACACTCAAAATCAAAACAGAAGATCTGAATGAAGATGTTATATGCTCGTAATAGCCCACCATACTAAATAAAAAGAAAACCTACCTTATTATCAAAGGTAACAAAACTTCATGAGTGGTCTCCTAAGGTCAGCATTAGCATATTTCACAGGTACTACCAGAGCCCTGTGAAGCCAAGAGACAGGGAGCGCACCACATAGTTCTTGCACTTTCGTCAAAATGCATCAATCAAAAAATTTCTATTAAAAAATTACCATTTATAATTTTTGGTGAAATTTTGACCTTTTGCCAAGAACCTTTACAATTTCCACCCAGATTCCACAGCCTTCTGTTTGTCAGGTTATTGGGGTTTTTTTGTGTGGGTTGGTTTGTTTTTTCATGAAATAGCAACAGTTTATATGTGGATTAGGGAACATTTTTCTTATGATATATACTTCAGTGACTACTGAGGTTCACATTACAGGCAGGTAGTGAGCATTTTTGACCACCAGTTCTTTGGTCAATTGTTAGACAACTGGCTGGTGAGAGCTACAAATTATTTTGCAAAAACACTGGGCTATTAATTTCTTCTCTTTCTATTTGAGAATACAACCTCTTATGTAGACAACACATTTACGAAATACCTAAGATGGAGAAGACCTATATAAATCTGAATATCACAAGGAATATCACAGTGCCTTGAGACTCTTACTCCTCTCTTTGCAACCTGTCCTCATCTAAGTAACAGAAGATCAAGACATAACTTAGAACGTCAGCAGGGGTACAACAAACATTTGAGTTTCACAGGACCTCTCCTGCAAGGAAACAGTAGAATTCTCAACAAAACTCAATCTATCCTTCAAAGAGTCCACTTACTGGCCAACCATGCTAGCCTTGTTGTTAGAAAAAATCCCAAACTGCTGCTAGCACTCAAAACAGAAATAGTTGCTGAATACTACAACTGCAGTCATAGCCTCTGAAGTCTGATTTAGGTATGAAGCTATTGTCAGCAAAAGCAGGAACTGAGATACAGGAGCGAAATAATATTTTTAATGTCCTAAGCTTAGTGTTTTATTTCTAGGATTTTAATTTCTTAGGGGTATCTGTATGCAGGGCAATAATGTTATCGTAAATACAGAAAAGCAAGGTTTCTTGTCAACATGACCTCATTGGATGCTCTATTTTAATCTTCAGCATACCGCTGCTGGAAAACCTAAGTAGGAGAATACTGTTGCTCACTTTAGGAGGGAGGAATACAAAACACATGCCATTCACTGATTTAGTCATGGGCCCCTTGTCAAACATCTACAGTGAATGAGAAAAATGCCACAATCTGTCCTTTTTTTTTTTTTCACTCCTTTGCTACTCCTTCTGTTCATGCCCCTTGGTTCAGTTTAAACCATTTTTTCCCAAGCTGCTTTCTCCTAAAATCCTTCACTCTTTTCCTTCTCTTTGAAATCATTACACCTTTAGTTCTTACAGCTTCATTCTCCTCTCATGTTGGTCTCTTGACTTTCATACTATTTCCTTCACATCTTCCTCCCTAAATTTCTCTCTGCTCCCTCTTGCCATAAATTTAAGCTATGACACCAAAAGGGTTCAAAAACCTATTTTCTTCTTCAATTACAGAATCACAGAATCATAGGAGTTGGAAGGGACCTCTGGAAATCAGAGTCCAATGTCCCCTGCCAAAGCAGGGTCACCTAAAGCGGGTTGCACAGGACCACATCCAGGTGGGTCTTGAATATCTCCAGAGAAGGAGACTCCACAACCTCCCTGGGCAGCCTGTTCCAGTGCTCCATCACCCTCAGAGTGAAGAAGTTCTTCCTCATGTTCAGATGGAACT
>Ga0065711_1001198_pt1 | contig 46761 bp, 18 predicted proteins | sample Hoacrofraction12_FD_59098 | JGI IMG/M metagenome (GOLD analysis project Ga0065711, IMG submission 59098) | Hoatzin crop microbial communities from Cojedes, Venezuela - Epithelial fraction 12 v2 (version 2) | ecosystem: Host-associated > Birds > Digestive system > Esophagus > Crop | place...
CCCCCGAGCCCACCCGCCGGCTCCGCTCGCCTGGGCCTTCCCCGCTGCTGTCCCGGGGCGGGAGGCTGGGCCCGAGCGGTGCGAAGTTTGTTCATCGTTCTTCGGGGTCTGACTTCGAAACGGCTTTTTTAAGGCTGAAATTCTCCACCTCGGCCCCGCGGGACCGGCCGTGCCGGCGCGGGGGGCTGCGGGGGGCTGCGGGGCCGGGCAGCCGGGCTGTGAGAGGGGTGGGTGCTTCTGCGTCCTTCTGACCTCACCCCGAGTGCCTGCTGGCCCTTCTTTTGTCCTTGTTCTCAACTGTTCGTGCTGCTGAAGGGTTTCGCTGTTTAACCGCCTTCGCTAGGGCTAACCGGCCCGACCCCAACGATTCTGCTCTCCAGTGCTCAGACCCGGGGCTGAACGAACGCCGGGGCAGCACGGAGTGAGTACGGGCAGGAGGGTTTAAGGGACAGCACTTTTTGCTCTGTTGGAGGAGGTAACGACCAACATACTGATCCTAACCAGCACGTTTGTATTATACATATAGATTTTAATTTTTTTTCTTGTACCTTACAAGTTGTGCTGTCTCCTAATGCCTTTTCCCTGCTGCTGGCGGTCTGATGCCCTCCTACAGCCACTCCTCATCAATCTTTCTGCCCCCTTTTAAAGTTACAGTTTTCAGATGGGTTTTACCCTTTTGACTTAAAGGAATTCCGTGCATCCTCCATGTGCCAGACCCCGGGTTCCACCCTCTGGTTGACTTCTCTACTCAGGTCTCATCGTTTCTTGGAGCGTGTCCTTCGAACCACGCAGCCCTAGTGCAGCTTGTCCTCCCCTTCAGCCCACATTGTATTTATTGATCCATCCAAGGTTATTTTCACATCTTTTCCTTACCAAAACCGTGTCTAAAATAGCCCCCCCTCGTGTCACTATTTGGTGGAGAAATCTGCCGGCCGTCAGCACATCGAGCATTTCCCATCTCCTCCTGCTCAGCAGACATGGCTGGGTGGCCGGTGGCACTCCGAGCTGGAGGACTTTTCCCTGCTTTTCTCTCTCGAGGTCACTCGTCAGGGTGCTCCTGGGATTAGAGGACCTGGTCCCACTCAGCCCTGCCTTAGCCAGGCGAGAAGCCGTGCCTGCGTTTTAGAGGTGAGTGCTGTCAGGAAAAACGCGCCTGATGCACAAGTCACGCTCTAGCAAATTTGGCACCTTTTGGAGGGCGGTGTAACTCGCTCCCTGGCAGCACGATCGACTGCCAGTTTGAGTGCCAGGTAATTTTACAGAATAGTTACCAGTTGCAGTGATTTAGAGGCTGGTTTCCAGGAGACTGGGGATGCCTGGATCCCGAGGCACTGAGGCACCGAGCCTGCAGCTTTGCTCCAGCGGCAGGCAGCTCGCGTTGACGCAGGCTCCGGGTTGCAGGATGGTGTCCGGCTGCGAGGCGTTTGATGACATGTCGGAGGAGTGACCCTTCGGAGGGCATCACAGCTACTTCCAGTGGTTTTGAACGACTGTTGGCTTTTAGGAATACACTTTTCAGTTGCGTTTAGCTAACACACATAGGTTTTACTTTTTAAGAGTGTTTTGTAATTTGATGAAAACTTTATATGATCACACAGTAGCACGAGCATTTTGCAGCTACCTTTAAATGGGAAGCATTTAATTGTTTGGGGTTTTTAGGGAGAAGATTGTTCATGATTATTAACAGGGCTGCTTGCCTGTGAGGCCGTTGCAGGCAGGTGAAGCCTGAGGAATGCTGTGCAAGAGGCTCCGGCGCACAGGGAGAGAGCGAGCACACCCAGTTATGAAGGACAGAGAAGCTGATGACTTCAAAAGGGAAGAGGATGCTGCAGGGAAGGTGTGCCGGGGTCTGGATTCTGGTTTTTTTCATCTGTGACTAAACGCATTTCACAGTAGAGTTAGAGTAAGCTGTGCTGTGCAGCCCCAGCAGCGCAATGGCATTTCATCAGACTTGAGAAAATGAGCAAGACAGGGGAATTTATTGTTGCCTGGAAGAGTAGCTGGGTAGAAGCCTGGTAATTTCCCCACCTCGAGGCTTAGTGCAAGGTGCTGACTTGCAAATGACACATCATCACGAAGGCAGCCGAGAGCTGCAAAGCACTGCTGGGAATTCGGTCGGGGAGAGTGGAGGGAAGCTGCCTCTCGGACTTGGTTCCTCCTGGTGCAGGACCTGCTCTGGGAAAGCGTTGATTTAATTCCCGCACGTTGGTTCTCGGGTGGTGCGAATAAAGCTGCTGACAGTGACTGAAATGGGATTTGACACTGGAGAACCTGTTAGGCTCAGTAAATGTAGGTCTGTTGGGAAGCTTCAAAGGGTTGTATTTTAAGCTACTTTTCCCCCATCTATCATTGATTTAGTATTTTTGAATCTCTGGTAACTGTAGTTTTTATGATGAACAAGCAGAAGTTGACAATAAAGCCACAGAGAATGAAATGCAAGAAAAGTCAGAGCTAATTATATTAAAAACATTATAGAGCCATTTTTTTTTCCTGATTGCTTGTGTCAAAATCAAGTATTTGAGAAATGATCTAAATGAGTTATGCACCAGGTTTAAAGATGGTCTGGCTGCTTTGATAAAATATGAACTATTTGAAAGATTTCTAAGGGTCAGAAATCCTGCTGAACATTTTAGTATTTAGAGCAGCAGGAAACCACTCCGTGATATTTTTAAAACAGGTATTTACTCAAGTAATTGGTTACTTTTTATGTGGAATAAGAAAACCTGGTGCAGCTATATTGGATTTGACATAAAAGAGAGGTATGTAATTTGTGAGCAAAACAGGGTGGAATGTACACATTGTACCTGGGGAGGTATTTCGAGAAAGACAACTCCTTGAGACAAAACGCCAAAACAACAGACACGCTAGGTTACATGCCAGAATTGTTTATTCGTCAGTTAATCAGCTGTGTAATGAGTATCCAGAAGCAACCCCTTCTGCCCAGGTAGTTTGAGTTTCAAACTTTGTAAGATTTGCGGCCTGCATAAAACGGATTACATGGAAGTTGTACAAACCCCACGTGTTTCTGAGAACATTTTGGTTCAAATAAAAAAAAAAAAAGTGACAATGTCAGTGCCAACAGTTTACTACAGAATATCTGAACCAGATGCCGTTAAACTATGATTCCAAACAATTTGCCAGAATTATGTATTTACTTTATTCTTTAAGTCAAACTAAAGATATGCATGGTTTTTATTACTTGTGGATATAAACAAAAATGTGATGTGATTACAACTAATAGAAGGCAGATAATGCCGAACAGTCATGATTTCTATGACTACTGTACTAGTTAAAGAAAAATGGAAGCTCTGTTGGTAATTATGTGAGAAAGGGTCGTCAAAATGTGGCTGTTCAGATTGAGACATATCAGCCTGCAGTCTGCTTAGTCACCAGATAAGAACATTGGCCAAAAGCATCTAGTTCTCCCCTTTTCTCACAGTAGTACATTTTTTTTGCCCCCCTGAGAGAATGGGGAAGAGATCTGCAAGACATGCTGAGTTATATTCTTAACTAAAATAACACATGGAAGGGACACTTGCTAGGAGATACTTGTAGGCAGTCTCCAACTTGCTGGTTCTTATTCAGGTGAGCTGCTATGTGATGGTTGAAAAGACAGACACTGACGTCAAAGTTGCCATCTCGAAAGGACAGAGTGAGTTTTAGCAGGAGTTTTTATGACATTACATGTCATTCAGGTTATGAAGGGTTCTAACTAGCATTCCCACAAGCTGAAACAATCTTTACCTACTGTCAAGAGGCTCTCAGAAAACCTCAAATAATTTCCTTGAGTGAAGTGGCTACCTCAGTCAGCTGCGGCTTGACGCTGAGAAGTGCTGCACATCCTGTAACACCCGTATTCCCAGGTCAGACTCCAGATCAGCAGGGAGAAAAATAAATCAGAAACTAGAGAAAAGAGTTTTGAGGGGAAGATTTGAATCAGAGAATTGTTCAGCAGAGTTACCAAAACCGAATCCTCCTGCGTGTTATAAAGAAAAGAAGAATCTGCTGAAGATTTGCAGTGAGTCTCTGGTTTCATCCAGACAACGGCCTGCTGGGACACAGCGAGCTCCGAGTCCCGGGCGAGGGCTGCAGCGTCAGCTCCTGCTCGGAGGAGCGTGGAAACTCATCACAGCTCTTTTGCAGAAATCCTCTTTGATTTGGGGAAAAACATACTTTAATAAAGAGCAAAAAAGGGTCGTCTGGGTCCCCTATCAGAAGACCACTTAGTATATAAAGTGTCCTCTTTGTTTTATGTGATTCGAGGTTAACACGTGCGTTGTTATGGGCAGGATGAAAACTGAGACATTAACTGGGTTCCACCTGCAGTGAGGTGTTTTTGCACCCGCCAAATCCTGAAGCAATAGCTGTAGGAGAGGTGAGAATTACCACTACGATTTTAATGCCAAACCCCAATGCAAATAATTGTGTGTCACGGCTGACATATTTATTGGACGCACCCAGCTTTTGTGTATTTATGATGCAGCTACGTGAGGCAGAAGTTTAAGGCAGGTGAGATTTGCTAGTCCCAGGGTGTCCTTCTCCTTTGCAGTGCCAGATTCTTCCGATGTTCTGGTTCCTTGGTTCCTCCTCCACCTCGCCTCCTGAAGGAGCCACAGGTGATAGCTGTAGTCAAAGTGGACGTTAACAACACTGTCTTTTGCTCTGGAAGGAACTGTCTTGTCATTCCTGGCCTTCCAGTTCTAACTAACCCTATCAGCTTGTGGCCAGGCAAAAAAACCCAAAAAGCTATTGTCCATCGTACTAGGACTATCGTAAACCCAGGTCAGGTAACGGGACTGTGATTCCATGGGGCTCGCCAAGAAGGAAACGTGCCAGTGTAATTATGGTGGTAATTATAGCACTGTAGTCACCGCCCACAAAGTACAACTCTCTGCAGAGTACAGTGATTCCAGAATCAGAGTCCAAACAATATAATGCTCTTAAATGTCCCTGCTCACCGGTCCTGGCTCTGAGTTGGAGTGACCCCAGACTGACAGTGAATCTGCCTCTCCTGTGAATGGCCATGCAGATGCCAGCAAACACAAACTGAGTGGGTGGTTTGCCTGCCTCTCCTACACTTTTTCTCCACTGATGCGCTTCGGCCAACAGCTGATGCTGAAATGCAGGGTCAGTTTTTGTTTTCATGTTGGACCTAACAAACTCAATGCAGTTCTGCAGAGCAGGTAAGAACAATGAGGCAGAAAAGCACCGCTACAGCCCTATCTTAGGCTCTCATCAGCTTTTCATAACCACACTTCACTTTGTACCTGTAGACGGTCTTCCCACTGCTTTGGGACTTCTTGGCACAGATCAGACAAGAACTAACCCATAGGTCTCACTGTTCCCATGGCCCAACTGCAGTTGCTTGGTGGGACCTCTCGTCCCACTTGTATGGGATCCAGGCAGATGCTCTGACACACAGCACAGCCTGTAAACCACGTTGGCTTAGAGGTACTTGCATTTGTAACCTACATCACACAGTTTAGGGGTTTATATTCCTCCTGTGGAATAATAAGGACTGTGAATTGAAATTCACATTAAAAAAAAAAAAAGCTTTCTAGTGAATAATTAATCGTCAAGTCCTGACAGTTGAGACTAAAAAGATTCTCCAAATCTTAACAGTTATGAGCAGGACTTGCAGACAGCGTGTGGAAAAACCGGGGCTCAGTGCAGTGAGCAGACTCCTAGAGCTGCAGTCCTGCCGCTTTGCAGGTGTTAGATGAGCAGTTACCCACACTGGAACAGGCAACTTTTAAAGTACAAATTTAAGTCCTGCTGCTGTCACGAGGTCTGCTGATTCCACTGGGACCCGTTAGATGCAAGAACCTGTCTGAGCCCATCTTTTTGCAGGGCTGATGCTAACATCTATTTTTGAAGTAGCTTTATTAACTACCTTTAATTGTTATTTATCACAAAGTAACTTGCAGTTTTCCACTGTGATGTGCCTGTTGCCTGCATCATCCATATTTGCATTTATTCTGAGCATCATTTAATGTGTTTTTCTTATGATTAATTAAGATTAGTTTCTTTGCTTGCTGTGGAAGCCTTTCGTTTTGCTGTGCTGTGGTGGCAGGAGCTCTGTCCTGTTTACACATTGCCACGTGCCTGTTCTGGGGACGTTGTGCACAGTGTATCCACAAGCACGCACTCCTCCTTTCAGTGGGATCTGAAGCCAATGAAAACACATTTTTTGAAGAGACAGGTAATTACTTAAGACTTTGTCTAATGTTATAGCAGGACCAGTAGACTATTTGAACCAGTTTAGTATTCATAATAATACATGGTGCGGAGCTGAATAAAAGGCTATAATTCTTTTGAGGGGTTCCACTGACATAATAAACCACGAGAGCTCAGCTAGTCAGCAGAAAGCAAAGACTGGATTATAGCTGGTCTCATCAGCATGGCACTGTACATGGCAGTTTCTCATGTCTGCAAAGGGATTATTTCAGATTTCTTCTTCTCCTTAGTCTAAATTACTTTAAACCTATAACCCAAAATGGAAGAATTGCTGGATGCTGTTTTCTGTGAGAAAAAAAACCCTCTGAGATAATATTTGCTGTCTTCTCTATTCTAGTGTAATCTGATTTTATTCTGGAAACGTGTCCATGAATGGAATTCAATTCTTCCACTCTTTCACCCATCCAACTATAAATAAGCTGTGGTCCTGCAGTACTGTACAACTGCATATGCACATCTGGCTCGTGCGCCAATGTCCCCGCTGTGCCACCTGTTCAGGTGGCTCTTCTCCCACCTGCTTAAGAGTTTTGCCCATCTATGGACCAAGACTAGACCCCATATTTATTTAAATAGATTCTGTATATGGATTGGGTGGGTCCTTTCCTGGGACTATTTCAACTACACCCGTTTTAATAGCCAGTAGTTAGTCCCATGTGCCAGATACGCTTTGATTTTTGGTTGACGTCATATTGCATTTATAAGTAGTTAGGGACCATTTCAAAATAGAGATGTGTTTATATAAATATTTTTTTTTATAGCCTCAGGAAACCAAGTCAATGACTGAGGAAATAAATAGTAATGGAAAAAATCAGAAGGGTATTGTTTATGAGTAGATTATAGTCAGATGATAATAACAAGCAGAATGAATAAATTGGAGAGACAGAACTGACATGACGGATACTAGCTTTAATACCATGTACTGAACTTCCAGTACATCTTGTTTTAGGATTCATATTTCTTGAAAATCCACAGGAATAAATTGGACTCTGGGTAAGTGGTTCAGACAGCTGACTGGAGGGTGGAATGTGCAGAATGAGACCACAGGCAGGGTGTCCATGGTCTTCTGCTGCCTCCCGGGACTCTGCTTCTTTCTGCCTTTTCAAATCTCTGTGTTTAGTCAAGTTTCTGTTCTGATAATTGATGGCACATTGGCCAAGATAAATGCTGTCTGTGCTTTTGTGTCTTCTTTCGCCAGTGGCTTTGCTGGGTGCCCTGAGAGCAGCTGCTGAGATTTGTCTACGTGTATAACGTCTCCAGCAGGAAGGTTGGGGTTGGTTCTCCCCAGTCTCCTGTGACACGCGAAGTATTTCATCCCAAGTGGAAAACAGGCTGTCTCTGGCTCTGGTGTGTAGCAGCTGTGGAGCAGACCCTGCTCCAGGAGTGCAGAGCTCTAGCAGCATGGAGGAGGACATAGCTCCCAGTGGTGCATGGCTGGTGATGTGGCTCCGTGTCAACCTGTCTCACTCTTGGGTTGGGGAATGCAATGAAGAATGGGCACAGCAGCCTTAGGACTGACTGTCTATCTGCCAGAGTCTTTTTGGGAAGCTGTTTGCAGGGCACAGACTGGAGACTGGTATAAATTGCACCGAGGCCAACCTTGGCTTGGATGGCACTAGGATTGGATTGCCAGAAGGTTTTTCAATAATAACAGCAGCCGTCCTAACTAGTGACATAGTAATACTCATTTATATGATTTATGGGAACACTGTATGTAATGATTCCAGCATATACAAGCAAGACTGAACTTCTGTTTAGCCTCCTGAATAGAGGCAGCCGTGTAATACACACAGGAGCTTAGTACTCCCAGGAATATCCAGCACTGCCTGTGGCTGGAGGAGCTGTTTACATCCATCATTTCAGCTGGCCCCATGATGATTTTTTGAAAGCAGCAGAGAAATTTCACTGGTGTTGAAACAAGGAGACCAGGCAGCCTGCTATCTACGTTCTGTTTCCATGTTCATCTGCCCACTTGAGAAGTGTAGTCAGGCATGAGGATGTTGTTTGTATTTGGGTCTAGATTATCAGTGAGTATAGAGCTTGTATTGTCTTGGCTGGGCCCATCATTGTGGGCAGACTGTCTGACTGCAGTGGGTTGAGTCCTGAGATCATACCAGCAATTCTTCTTCCACAGTCAGTCTCCCATTATAGGCTGCTGGAACACACTGGGGTATTTCCAAATACTTCTCTGCATCTGTCTGGGAGGGTTACGGAGTTTCCTCAGAATTTGCCTTTCTTTCGATGAATGTGTGTGGCAGTCTGGATGTGCTAAGCAAGCCAAAATCTTTGGTTTTGCATTTGCAAAAATAGTCTGTTCAGTTCCTTCATTGCTGGGTAATGTTTGTTAGGTACAGCAACCACAGTCTACCCCCACTCCTTGCACAGTACAACCCAGGGCACCCCTGGAGATGTATGGGTATACATGTCAATATACACGGTGTCTACATTCCTCACCGTGTGCCTGGAAAGCAGCATTCAGTGCAGATGTCCTCAGCTGGCTGAAGAGCAATGACAAGAGATTCAAACTGGTCTTGTGACGGTGTTACGCAAGAAGAAGTCAGGGAGCCCGAGTTGTGTTTTGTGCATTAACAGACCTAACAAGGGAGAGCCGGACTCCGGAGGCTCAAGACAGCTCAGCTTGTGCACGTCATCTGCCCTGCACAAACCAGGGGAGTAGAGGAAATATAGCACATCCCAGGGAACTCCAAACTCGCTCCTGGTCTTTGCATGTTATGTCTTGCAGTTTAGTAGTGGGATACTGATTTTGCTGTCAAAACCTTTATAGGCTCCTCAAGTGACACAATCACTCCCTACCAGTCATGTAACTGGTTCAAATGCTGATCAACAACATCTTGAAGGTATTTCGGAGGTGGTGAGATGGATTGGTGATTTGATATCAGCTTGGTGTTGAAGTCCTTTGAATTCAGATAAATGAGAAGGCAATTTTAACTGTCTAAAATGCATTGAATAGTCATTTTTCCAGTCAAAATTCTCTATAAATCAGCTGACAGAACTGTTCTGCGCCTCTTCTGTGAAGTTTTGAGCAAACCTGTACAATTTCCTGGAGCCTACAAACAGCTCCACCACCTCAGTGCGCCAGAGCATGTATCCTGAAATAATCAGTCCCACCAGGAGGATGTGATTTCTCTCAAAGTTATATATAGTCCCTGCAAATTTAAACTTTAGTTCATTAAAATGATTTGGAGCCCATTACTCTCCTACCAAAAGCTCCCTCTGTGTTTTAAGGACACAAATGACATAATCTAATTGAAGATGTTTTTGCTTCTTAAATCTTGGGTTAGATTGTGTGTTGTTCTCTGACATACCTCTTGAACGTTTATGGGTTTGAATGACTTTCAGTAGACTAGGGTATCATTCTTTGTTTTGCCTTGGTATTTGGGTGCTGGTTTAGTCTGATGGCACCGTATCTAGACTACGAACATATTTCACTCTTGGTGTTTTAGCCGGGGTGTCTCCTACATGGTGATAACAGTAGATTTGTTGTAAATGAAGGTGTCAATAGTCTACGCGTATGCCTAAGTATCTCTTGACATTTCTTTCTGCTGCAGTTGGGTCTGCTGAGGGCAATTCAGGTAGTTGCCTCTGGCTGTGATCCAGGCTGTGATTTTGTTTCTCTTTCATTGCCATCTGACCACTGTGATGATGACAGAGCTTCTGGAGAGCTCTGTCTGGTTTAAGCGCAGTCTGATTTTGGATGAGGCCTAGGTCCTAACTTGCTCATTTCTGGAGAAGGGCCTAGCATTCATCAGAGCTGCTCTTCTTGTTACCTGCTTTCTCTTCTGTGGTCTGAAACCAGGACATCTTCCTTCTGCTGTCACGTCTGCCAGACTTTGACTCACTGAGCTATTTCAGAGCCAATGTCTTCTCTTGTACCATCAGGTACACTGAGCTCTGTCCCTGTGACGTGACTTTCCATGAGCCGCACCTGCTACTTGATCATGTTGTTCTGTTGCAGAATATGGTCTTTTGTCCAGCATCAACTGGTCCAGCAGCGAACAGCTGATTCCCACCAGCCGGCTCAAATGGCATCAGCACATAGAGAATCCTTTGTGTCATGAACGGGTTTTTCCCCAATTTTATTCAGAGTCCACATGGGGAGCAGTTCATCTCTGTCATCCTGGAGGAACGGTGGGGAAACCATGAGCTGCCCCCAGAGTCAGCACTTGCTCTTATTCCCATCCACTGGAGGTGTCTGAAAACTGTCCAGGGGAGAATGTATCAGCACAGTAAACAGATGGACAAACTCACTCCAAACCAGCACCTGACTCAGTTAATTCAGCTACAGTTCACAGTGATAAAACAAAGGGTAGGTGATGTGGAGGTCACTAAAAACCCCACAGCAGTAGAGATAGTGATCTTTTTATTAAAAGTCCACCCTTTATACAGACATGAATTTCACTAACAGCTGGATTTCTCCTGATGTAGATGATAATTATAGTTCATGTACTTCTTGCAGTTCCCATGTACTTCGGCTGTGCATGTTTTCCATGGGTCACAGTTATTTCTGATCAGCAATGTGGCTTTCAAGCTGTTGGTGTCATACCTTCAATGGGAGCCGAGTGGCCAGCGTTTTGCCTGGGCCTTGGGAAGAGTTGCTGATGATGACTCTGCTGCTTCAGCAACTTCTGTTTTTCCCCAATGTGGTTTCCCTACGCTTGGGCAATCCTGTCACTGCCGACCTTTGCCTCTATGCTGCCTAGAAATGTCATCTAGCCTCAAACCCACACGGGAAACAGACGGTCTCCTCCGAGCTGTGGGACACCTACCACAAGCTTGCACTTGGGCCTCCTCCAGTTTTTAGCCAGTTCACTAATGATCCTTTTTGGAAAGGCTTTATTCTACACAGATGATAGGAGTGGAAATTACATACAGATGGGAATTAACAGCTGGTGCTTTAACAAGACCCCTGTTTCTGCTTACCTGTGGGAATCTGTCTAATTTACGTTCATTCTGTACCTTCTTTTTCTTCATCGATGTAGATTTTGAAGTTCCTTGGTTCAGTTGCTCACGACCTGACTTTTCACAAAAGCTTTTTTAATGGAGCCCTTGTTAGAACTGGCCTCTACTCCTATTGCGAGCTTTGTGTTCAGCTCAGTACAAGCTGCTTCCCAAATCCTCCAGCCCACACATCCCCCCATCTGATGTGCTTTTGCAGACTCCAGATCACCTGTGCTCTCCTGCACGTCTTCACCAGTAGAGCAGCTTTTTCCTGGCTGAAAGCCTTTGCCAGCTGTGCTAATACTTGCTTCTAAACTTGCTTACAGAGATTTCACAACTTCAGCAGGCAGGACTTTACTCTTAGCCTGTGCTTAAAGTGCGGGCTGAAATCCTGAACTTGGCCCTTTCTGAGAAGTACCTTCTTTCCCTGCGCAGGCACACTGCAGTGAACGTTCATTCCCCATTTCCCCGTGTAAACCAGGCAGTCTTCTAAGAATTTCACCTAAAAAAAATGTATGTTGATTGTGTTCTTTGCAGTGAAATAGAAAAAAGTCCCTCACAACACATTTCCACTTTATTAAAAGAGATTATTTTTGTAGTGATTTAAATTTTGGAGAGAAGGGTATTATGTTGGGCAAAGTTTGATAACGGGTGCTGGTGTTATGCAGTTGATCCTGGTGAATCATCATCAGCTCAGTAGCCATTTACCTGCTTATCAAGTTTTGCTTCGAAGGCTCTGAGATGGGAGACTGGAAAGCTCCTTCAGTTAGCGCTCACGCAGGCTCTGTTCTCAGGGCAACTGAATCAGGTGCTGTTGAAGCACTGCATTAGGCCAAAAGCTGCAATCTCTGTCAGAAACAGATGCAACACAGCAAGCATCTGCCGAGGAAAGTGTACTGGAGAGAGGAAGCATGTTCCTCCTCACTGCACCCGCTGCTAGGACGGTCCCCTGCAGTCTGGCCAGCGCAGGAGAAGAGGACGTGCCACAGCCTGCCTGGGAGTGGGGCTGACTCTGGTGCAGCATCTGCGAAAGCAGCACAGCCACGGAGACAAACTCAGCTGCTGCCCTGCTGCTCCACCTGCCCAGCCCCTGCCTCTGCCAGGCTCCCGGGCGGGGGGACGGAGAGCAGGGGACTCCCTGCCAGTGGGCCCACGAAGCAGTCGCGTCCCTGCGGCAGGGGCTGGTGCAGATGTGCTAGGTTTTTTCCATATTAATAGGAAAACATACAGGTTTCCTTCTGTCGTTGAAGCCCTGATTCTACAAAAAGGGAAAATTGTCTTGGATTTAGGCTCCTACTTATGTCTCTGGGAGCATGTTTCCAGGATCAGGTTCTCTTGTCCACCCTTTCATTTGGATCTTCAACCCAGAAGGAATCAGTGCCTTAATGGTTACTAGAGAGTCTTTCTCTCTCTTTTATTATGTTTTAGCTTTTTATTTTAAACTGCGAGTTCTGGTATTTCTGTTTTGCACAAAGATTTTGTTGTTTTAAGCTTGATTTTTCAGTTGGGACAGTGTTTATCGCTGTGTTAGTATTGTGACTGTAAAGGAACAGTATGTTTTCATCCGTAATGTTCCTTTCCTGAATAGATCAATCCCAATGAACTCTTACTCAGCAAATGATGTGAGTTTTACTAAACATTTGCTCAGAAAATACATTCCATGGTTAGATATACTGGCATGTTTGCTGATATGACCACGCTTCAATAGTACACGATTGGAGCTGGTCTGTGATTTATGACAGCGGAGTTGATTGTAAAACAAGGGTTTGTTGCTTCTTTATTTTAAAAACCATTGGGTAAAGCATAAGGGTAAAAATCAAATCACACTTTAAAAAGCATATGAAATTTAAGAAAAGACATAAATGATTTAGATCTCAATTCTGTGAACCTTGACAATGTCCTTTTGAGCGCCCTATGCCAAAAAAACAAGCACAAGTGATTCTCAGGGTGTTGAAAAGAAACAGGAGAAAAGGAGCCAGTCCTTTATGAGGCTCTGCCAAAACCTCAAGTAGAGGCAGACGCTGATGTCAGAAGAGAGCTGCTGCGATTGTCTTGTCTCCTGCGTGACTGACAATATGTGTGACACCATCCCTGTGCCCTGTACAACTCTGTTGGAGTTTTTCCATTGGCTTTGTTGAGAATTGGCTCAAATCCTACATTTGTCTGATGTGTTAATGTGTTAACTGTGTCAAAAACTTTGCGACACCGTTGACTGTTGTACAGCTGATGATCTATTGGATGATAACTGTATCTGAATAGGACAGACGACCACAGGAATTTCCCTCAATGCCTGTTGCATTGTTATGAAAGACAGAACTATCATACGACTTGGACAGTGCGATTTCATTATAACAACAGTAGATTTTCCGGGAAGTTAACTTTTGGGTTGCCACTTAATCACCAAACCAATGAAGTGTTGTTAGACTCAACTGAGAACAGTTTGCTTTTGACTGGGTAGTTATAATTTTTAAGCATCACATCATTTGCTGTCATTATTTTTGGTTAAGAATTAAAAACAAGTCTCTGGTTTCTGTCCAAGCTGTAGATGAAGAATATCATAGCAGAAAGTACAGGAGGAAAGCCCTACATGCCCTTCCTGACATCCCTGTCATCAGGGGGTTTATTGTTAAGGGTTGTGTGTGTGTAACTGAATGGCTAATGCACTTAATTTGCAGTTGTAGTATTTAATGGATATTAAATAATGACTCTGTACAACAGTTACACCTGCAGGGCAGGTCTGTCTAGGACATTATTAGGACAAACAGACCCCCTAAGTTCAAAATGAAGCAGTGCTTCACTCTTCAGCTTTGTTGATCAAGCCTGGGACCTGAGCCTTTTCCTTTCTCGATGCAAAGCAAAGCATGTGGGTTTTGATGAACTTTCACTGCTCGCTCATTTTGTTCTGTAAAGGTAGAGCTTTTTGGTTTTCTACAGCTACAGTCTCTTAAAGCCCTTGTAGGGACCATGGCTGAACCCCAAGGTCCTTTCTTAGGCTTGACCCTGCCTCTTGATCACGCTGAGCTCCAGTTGATTGAAATGGGAGTTTTGCTTGAGGAAGAGGGCAAAACTCGGGATTTGGTGCAGTATGTTCTGTGAAAGGACATTCACCCATAACCTATATTGCCTTGACTTGGCAGTATTGTTGTATCTTGTATATCTGACACTCTCCCTTTCACTGCTTACGTAAGAAAATCGTTTGTACTGTCAACAGCTCTGTTTAACCTTTAATAATAAAATTAGCAACTAAAACCAAGAGGCCTAAGTCCTGAGGCCCATATTTGGCTAAAGTTTCCATTGAAGCCAATGCTAGATTTGCCAGGAACAGCTCTGGAAAAGCCCTGAATTTTGAACTCAGAATTTACCCCAGCGAGCTTTTTTGGTAGGCTCTGATTCTACTTTACAATGAGCAACTAGAACTACAGTGGTAGGGAGAAGAAACATTAGAGGAGCCTTTCTGTACTTTCCATTTAATGACTTTATTGGACAAGATGTCTGATCATACCAGGTTTTTCTAATTCTCATTTTTATAAGCGATCTAATGTGCAGAAACGTCAGTTCTGGGCATATATTCCTGTCCCTGGAGTCTTGTTCAGACATTAGAGAAACATTTTCTAACTCAAAAGATAAACACTTCTGCTAGAGTTCAGGGACGGAAATTGTTTTCATCGCAGCAGGTGTTGCCTATTAGTTCTACTAGAACTAAAACCCTAAGCTGGGCTTTAAGCGAGATGCATAATCAAGCTCTTACATCATTGTGAGATGTACCGTACTTGAACCTTTTGCTTGCTGAGACTGTATTTCCTCCAAGAAACATCCTGTTTTGCAATCCCCCAAATTCCCCATGTGCCATACAGCATTAGGGATTTCATCACCTCCTGGGCACACAGGCTATGCTTTCTGCGGAAGATCCATAGGGAGGGAGAGACGGTGAGCCAGACAAGTCAGAGGTTTCCGTATTTCCTGGTGGGACCATGTGATCTATGAAAGATAGCTTTATTTTTATTCCCTCCCCCCCTCTGCTTCATGCTGTTTCCATTGTAGACCTGAGTCTGCCTAGCAGCCTGCTGGAGGCTGCTGATTGCATCATGTCGGGGAAGGGACCATACGCTCTTCAGTCCTGTTCAATTGTTTCAGGTCCCATCTTGCTTTTAATGACCTTGGCTGCTTTATTTTTGTCCTTCACCTTGCTGTCATGCATGCAGTGGACAAAATAGGCTAGTAAAAGGCATCAGAGTAAAAGGTTTGCAGAGTCAATTCTTTATCTCCAGCTTTCAGCAAGATTAACTGCTAAAGGCAGGGGGGTTTATCTGCAACCTCTAGCTGTATATTTGTGGACAGAATATATTTCTTAGTAGTTATTCACTTTGCATCTTTGCTGTAAATCTNTAGTTATTTCTATCAGACCTAATTTGACGCACCTAAATTCAATGGGGGTCATTAGTCTGGGTTTATAAACAGGTGTACCAGACCTCAGAGGGTGTCAGCAGGCTCAGACTGCCCTGAGCAGCTCCAGCTGGGTTCCCACCCATGTGCCCGCTGGTCCTGTTCTGCATTTAGGCTCAGCCCTGGTGGTGTGGGGGTGTTATGCTCAGCTTTGACCTTGATTTTCTGGCTTGATTTGGACTTGCCTGGGGCTCTGGACTGTGATTGACCCTGGCTGTAGCCACTGGACCTGCTCGGCTCTTGTCCAGGTATTGGGGGTTGTACCTCTAGCTGGGGGTGTTGCCCTGTGCTCATCCTTGGTCCTGCTTGCTTGTCCCTTGCGAAGCATCCTGCTCTGTCTGCTCCTTGGCTGTGAGAAGCAGGATCTGGCCTTCAGTTGGTGCAAATGCTTTCGAGAGTGACTTGCCCTGAGTACTACTCACTACTTGTACAGCTGACCTAGGTCGTGGTTTGAAACCTGTTTACAGCTCTACTGCTTTCTCACAGATCATACCACAACTGCAGTGCTTGTTGTTTTGCGACAATATTCTACTTTTTGCAGTCAATTATATTGTTCTGTCAAATACATAGAGAAAAATGGGCTGGATTTATTTTTTTTCTAAGCATTTTTGTTTGTGTGCTTTTGCTTTATAGCAAAAGAAAGGTATGATAATAGTTACAGTCACTCATTCCCTGGACTAATCACTGCTTGGTCACCTGTGAAACTGTAGTTCAAAAGGCACTGACCCTGAAGAGTGTCAGACAAAGCTGGAAAGAAAAGATTGCTCCTGAAGTTGCTTGCTGGAGCTCTTCAGGGCTGTAACCATCTTTTAGAGCCAACACGCCTTATTACCATGTATCTAGCAGGTGTGTGGAGGGTAGAGAGAAGCAAACAGAGAAAAATCTTAGCATGATTGTGCTATGTGGATGTTCTTTCAGTATTCAGGCAGGCTGTCCTGGGCTGCGGGCTAAAGGGAGCAGGGGAGAGCGGGGCTCGGGCAGCAGCCCGGAGCAGCACTTTTTCCTCATCCCACTAGAGGGTAGGTGCCGTTTGGACAACGCGAGGCTTTGGCTGGCTGAGCCCTGCCCGGCTTGGCAGGGCTCGCAAAGGGAGTGCGAGCGTGAATTTATCACCTAACGAGGGTGGCGGGGCTGCCAGAGCTGGCAGTTGGTGCTTCAGAGAATATTTAACTAGGGGATGGGTACAAGTGTTTTTCCTCTAATTCAGGCTCTGTAATCAGAAGATGCTATGAGTATTTATAATATATAAAATGAGTGAGCCAAATGTTTTTATTTTTAGTAGCTTAAAACAAAAGTGTCTATACTTTTTTTAAAAATTGATTTAGAAGTTCTTTGTGATGACATGCTCTACCAGGCTTGCAGGCACAGCATTTAAAAAGTACCTGTTTCAGAGATAGGATAAATGGAAGAAATAATATATTGGGTTGTATTTTCATTTGATTTAGTATTTGCAAAATCATTAATTTTGTGACAAAAAGGCATATGAATAAAACAGCTGATCATGATCTCCACCTTGGAAATGAAGCACAGTTTGTACTTGAAATAAGTATCAGCAGTGTAGAAAGAATATGATTCATTGTATAGCCATCGGTATTATTGGAGCCAACTTCTCTAAACTCTACTTCAGATACAACAGGGCAGAACATATCATTTCAGGGTTTTTTTATTCTTATTTTTCACTTGATCTATTGGTTTGCATTGTAGGAACTGAGAATGCAATCTTGGTTTAGGGTAGAGCTAAATGTTTTTGTAGCTGAAATGTATAAAACTTGTCCAAGACAAGGTGGGATAACAGTAGAAAAGAGTAAAAGTTCATAAAGTTTGGGATGAGAGATTCTCTCTAAAAAGAGATTGAATAGACCGACATTAATTTGGTGTTGAATAAGGCAATGAAAAGGATTAGAGCTTTGTGAAACAGGGAAAAGTTCAAGGAAGAATCCTATGAAACTACTTCTTCTGTAAGACAAGACATTAACATAAGTAATAATAATAATAATATCACTTTTTGACACAAAGTTGAATTGATTTGTAAAGTCCAGTCTGTTGAGAAGTCAAAGATTTGATCTTAAAAAGAGTATGTGTATTAATCAAGCTAAATTAAAATGGAAGAGACAATAAGAAAGGACAGTCCTCTGACTTTGACATTGATGACAGCACCTGACAGTCTTTTGCATCTGGGATAACATGGTATACTGTTGCACAGCTGTACAGACAGTAGTGGAGTTTTGCCCTGGGTCAAGGGCAAAATATTGCACAACCTATCCAGGTGCCTTGCAGGCTTTGCATATCCATCTTCAATCTTCTGTTAAAGCACCAATGTTGGCCTCTGCTGGAGACGGGAGACAAGGCGAAGATAGATCACTGCGTCTGTTCTGGCATGATAGTTCTTATGTTTTGTTCCATACAAAGGGTTGTGATCAACAAAAACATTGCCAACCTAGGTCACTTGCCAGTTTATGAGCAATGGGATTGCTTTGCTGGTTTATGCAGCCCTGGTTGTTTTTGCTGTTATTGAAATGTGACATTGGCTGACAGCTCTGTGGGATCTCACATATGGAGACTTTGCTCCACAGGGATGGGAGAAACTGGACAAACTGTAGCGGGTTTTCGCATATGGGGCCAATTCATGTCTGATGAACCCCTGTGGAAGCTGTTGGCACTGCACCAGCTGAGAGGCTGACCCGTCATATCCACTGACTCATTGTGGTGCTGTTTGTCATGATTAAAGCACTTGAAATTTTCTTCCTAATGGGGGACCATGCTGAGTTTCAGCATGTACTGCTCTGCTGGCTGCCTGTTTCTGTTGTTACTAGATCTTCTGGAGTTGTTTGTGCTTGTTTAAAAGGAGAACAGTGAACGAAGCTGGTGGTTGAAGCAGCAAATACGGCTTAGCTGGATTATAAAAACATTTGACATTCTTTGTCACCTTCTTAAATGTGTGACATGAATGGGTATGAGAACAGGCAATGTGGATAAAGAGAAATCAGATGATGGAAATGAGACCAGAATGGTGGAAAGCAGAAGAGATGGGAACACTACGGTGATTTGTTCAAGGATGGTCTCAATCCATTCTACGTCCAGGCAGCTTGGAAGAAAATAGCACTGCTGCAGCAGTGATATATGTGACTGCAGGAGATGGTACCCTATGAAGATGACCAGGGATGGAGGGAAAAGGAACACGCTGGTCTTTGTGGAACTGGGGAAGGAATTCCCAGATCTTGCAACTGGGTTGAAAATCTGTACATGAGAAAAGGTGGAGGAAACTTCACCTATAGTCTGTAGTGCTAGATTGTGTAGTGTGCATCTTCATTTAGAAAGCAAAGTGAAGATGTCAGTATGAGTGATTTAATAAAACCAAGCTCAAGTCTATTGTTATAAACAGTGTCTCAGGGCATAGTATGGGGCTTGCTTCCACTGCGTGCAGTGTGTTGTGGAAGAGGGGACTAGAAGAGAAAAAATAAAAATCGAAGAAAACTGAGTGTGATGCTTGAAAAGAGTAGCGAGGCTGTAGGCTCAAGAAGACAAGAAGAGAGGCATCTCATCTAAATACTTTTAAGATGTTTCAGAATGGGCTGAAAGGGCGAATAACAATCTGGCAACTGAAAGAGCTGTGTGGGTTTTTGGTGGTGTCTTCTTGTTTGTTTTTGAGAGCTGGCAGTAATGCAGCCAACTAGCAATGGCAGCAGAGGGAGACTAAGAAGTAGCATGGGCAGTGGAAGGAGAGGGTGTCTCGGTGGTGGAGAGAACTGGAGACACCTTCCTTTGTAGGCACAGGGGGCATGCAAAATAATGATTCCCATCCCTCATTTTGCTGTATTTCTGAGCACTTGTTCTGCTTTTTATGTGCTGCTAAGTTTGAACAGTGGAAACAACAGATTACAAAAAAGGAGGGGGAAGTAAATGTGGCCCCTGGGCTGTGACTGTGTCCCTGAGCCACCACCATCTAGTGCTTGGTTTAAAGCAGTCTCCTCCTACTGTTTATTAACTGGACAGGGACAAGCGTGACAATATGTTAAGCAGATCGCGCAATCTGTCCAGTAAGACACCATGGCAGTAAGAGCATTTTAAGCAAAAGTGCTTAAATTTTAGCAAACTGTAGTCAATAGCAGTCAGTTGCTCTCTCCATACACTTAAGCTCACATGTAAGTTCTGCTGTTAAGCACTGATACTGTGTATAAATGAGTACAGCAGGCCATAGAGAAAAGCAGTTGTGATCATACAGAGCCCTGAAGTTCTAGAATAAAATCTGATTTTCATATACTTTCTGGAAGCCAGGAAAACTTGTGAAAGCACTGCCTAGTATCAAACATTTCTGCTTTAGTGAAACTTTATTCTACGTATTTTGAAGGAGGAACTTTGACAGATCCTTGGTCTTTCTCCATAATTTGTTTGAGGTAGTGTCTGGTGAGGTTTTCATTTGGAATCAGAGAGAGAGACATGAGGGTGAACCAGGGATGACACACAAGTGGTGCTGATCATGTTTGTAGATGGACCATGGGAAAAGGGCCAGGAAAGAGAAAGGGGATGTGTGAAGGACACAGCTGTGAGATGCAGGTAAAAGGAGATTGCAGAGATGAAAATAAGCTAAAACTGAGATTAAATAAGGTTCACAGTCAAAGAGCATAGGTCACTGTTAGAGACAGTCAGGACGTTGAAGATGGGAAGTGAAGCTAATGGATATTGAGCCGTTCAGTATTAACACCCTTCTTTCTCGAGTTCTGCTAACTCTTTTGTGTCTCATTTTGCCCTCCTTTTGTGGTCCGGAGTCTTGGTCCCTGTTTCATGCTTCTTCCACTAAGCACAGCCTTTCCTGCTGTGAAAAATGCAATGACGTCGTGTTCCTTCCCCCCCCCACCCCAGCAGCTCTACTAGTACTGCTGTAAAGGCCAAAGTCGTTTCTGTAAAGCCGCTGATGTTACACCTCGGGACACATTTTGCCACTGTTTGTGAGAATATGTGTATTCAATGTGCAAGCTGGGCATCTTAAAAACTAGTAATAAAATAAAATTAAAAAAATACTGTATTATTGCCTTCCAGATCTTGCTTGTGTAATCTGCCTGCCGAATCTCTAGGCAATCTTCTCCCAATCTGGAGGTAGTTTTCGTTTCACGTATATGGTTTTTGAAGGGCCATCTCTGTCAGCCACTACGCGTTAGGGCTGTAAAAATAAGAAAAATAATAATTTTACTTCCTGGCAGCCAAATCAAACCACAGTACAGATCTGACAGCTGTCCAAGCAACTGAAAACAATCAGTCATAAAATGCCTCTAAATCAACAAATAGAGAACCAAAGAAATATCAAGTGAGATTAATCACTATCAATTGTTCCAAGATTTTATAACAAAGGGGCAGGAGGAGGAATTAGTCCTGCAGACTTTACACCCTTTTTTTTTTAAAGGGCAGCAGTTATCCAAGTCAGTAAAAATGAGGTAATTATATTGCAAAATTCTTTGGATGAGAACAAGATTTAGTTCTAAAATCTGAAGCTGCATTTACCCACAGCAGAAAATTGCTGGAAATCAGGAGAATAGCAGCTTGCATGTTTATTTTTCCTAGAAGAAAACAATTGACTCTTCAGAACTCGTTTCAGAGTGACTGAAAACAGATGGTGGTGGAGATGGTTTGCAACCCAGAAGCATCAGGGTGGTTATAGATTCCTGGGGGCTTGTGTCGTGTTTGCTTGCCTCAGGCTTAAACAAATATGAACTGGACTGGGAAGCAAAAGAGACTGTTCAGGAGGCAGGAGTTCTCAGTCGCTGATCTCCCATACTGAGAGAATGGGAATGCAGCTATGTTCTTTCTTCTGCTGTGATTATTAACTAGTTTGTTGTGGGCTAGGGACAGAGCTGACCTTGCCTTCCCAAAATTCTGCAAAATTTGTATGTAAATTCTGCAGTGGGAGGAAAAAGGTGTGCAAAATTTCTAGACAGAAGCTTGAAAAGCAGAGGTGTTCACAGTTTTTTCATGGGGTTGTTCAGTGGCAGCCGACCTTATGGTAACTGTATAATAAAGTTAATTTGTATTGCAGTAACTCTAGGTACATGTGGTTGTAATGCAGTACTACACCAATGATGAATAAAAAAAAGTCTCTCGGCTCTATGCAGAAGCTCTGAGTGAATCTCCCAGTGTTCTTGGGGATCCCCTACTCTAGAGGGATGCAGTAAGGAAGACAGACTTGTGCTATGGAGATCAGTTTTCTTTATCAGAATAAAGCTGGTTGTTCAGTGTTTGAATAAAGCACCTTTTTCTGCGATGCCTGTCAGTGTTAATACACCAAGAATTTGAATTCTCTTTCCAAGCCAACAAGTAAATGCATTAAATGGCAATCACGCTATGTTTCTGCTTGCCAGAACACCCAAGCCAGGCTTACTATTTTTCTATTAGCCATTGAGGGCAGACATATTAAACCATTCTTTTTCTGTATGGTCTATATATACTATGTAAGACACGGACATTCAATTTATTTTATGTATTAGTCTTCGTAGTCTCTACATCTGTGTTACTTGCTGCATGATTTTTACCGTTCTGTCAATAGCATGGGCAGAATCAGATACTGCTTCAATTAATTGTGCAGCTGGAAGACACCTGTGACAACTCCTGACCCAAGAACGTATTAAAGTGCTGAATTTCAAATTGTGAATAGTCACGGTTAACAGAAGCTCCTGTATCTAAAGCCTAGCTTGCATGTCTATGCTTTGGTGGATCAGGGAGCAGGTGTGCATTTTCACAATGCTGTTTCTTACAAAGTTAAAATGATGCTGTGAGAAGATTCCAGAGCAAGCTCCCATTTGCAGGTCAGACCTGTAGCATAGCAAACTGACTGGAATCTGAAGGTGGAACTGTCACTTTTTTGTCACTTTCTGCATCCTTACTTTAGAAGATGGGCCAGACTTGAGTGCCCATGCTACAGTCATTGGGGTGGTTGCAGACTTTCAGAGTTTGCTGGCGTAATGTTAATTAGTATAAAGCTTCACCCCTTGCCCCCTACTTTCTCTCTCTGAAGTCACAACTAAGCCCTTGTGCCTTTTTATTTACCTTCCATCTCATCTCTCTTTGTTCTCCTCTCCCCAGGAGTCCAGTTCTCTCTTCATGGCTTAAGTCCCTCTACTTTCTCTCTTCTCTTGTTCTCATGCTGAGCCTGTGGAGCTCTTTTTACTGAAGAAAGGATAGAGTGAAAAGTCCTTGCAGCCCAACTGTCATATAATCTGACCTGAGCTTAATCCAATTTGTCTTGGCAGGGAGTTTTATAGTGGGATGGGCAGCCTTAGAAGAACAAACCTGGGCTGGCTGTACTGTAGCACACTCCTGCCTTATTGCATCACAACTGGCTTGGTCCTGGCTGAGAAGGTGTTGTAGGTTAAGATCTTTAAATGAACTGAAAATGGACCAATAGCCTGTAGAGAAAGAGCCTTGCATCTGTCTTCATCAGAGGAGGAAGCTAATACTGGGCCGTTAGAGGCAGAGCAACATGTGTGTATGACTGCAAGGGCACTGAGGGAGTAGGTGGTTCCTGTGCAAGTCATTGTCCTTGGAGGTTTCTTCCTAGCTCCGCTCTTGCTAGTGCCATCTCTTAAGAGGGCTTTTTCTGGACCCTGAAATGAGCTGGCTGCTTCTCTCTGCACTCCTCTGAGGGTGTGAAGGAATACGACTGTTAGTGGCATCAGCTGGAAGTGTTGATGGGTTACTTGGATGGATTTATAGGAGAGCTCTTTTACAGAGCATTTTAATAACTCATCTGCTGAGCTAGTTCTTGGTTATTGCCAGTGTACCTTTCTTCCCCTCACAAACAGTGTGACAAGGAGGCAGCAGAGCAATGAGTCCATGTGGAAAAATATCTGTGGTGGATGTGACGTGTCTGTCCCTGTTGTCATTAGTAATGCTGAAGTTGGCAAGTTACTTCAAGGAGTGCCAACACTCCTTTGCCTTCCCCAGGAGGACTCTGAAGGATATGCTTTTCTTCACTCTGCTTGTTTCAGGCTTTTGTGCATGTTGGTGGGAGTAGAGGCTGAAGAAACAGAGGAGGTGGTATAAAAATGCACATTGCCTGCATCCTAATAGCACCAGAAACCACAGCTTCTAAGCCTTTTGACACAACCATTGTTTTCTAAACAGCCCAGCATTTTGGTGATGGTGGAAGTGTGTTTTCATAATGCAGTTGGGGCCCATCTCTCAACAAATAGTTCTTCAGGTGCTTGCTAATTTAGAAACATGGCTAGAGTGCTTTGGGTGTGAGAAGTACTCTACCCACGTTTACAAAGCCTTGCAGAGGCAAGAAATAGTGTTTCTTGTGTTAATGTTCCGTTTAATAATAGCCCGTCAGGCCTTCAAGGTAGTCCATTTCAAGGCATTAATTGAACTTCTTGGGTGCTCAAGGTCATTAACCTTTGACTGTAACCCACACTAGAGGCAAACTAATCACTCAAACGTTCTCCCCAGTGTGCCCTGTTGCTTAAGCACACTGCAGGAATGTAGTATATGACCGGATAAATCATTCACCATGATATCATCAGAACTGCTGGTTTGCCATTTAATTCTAGTGGGGTACAGAATGTTTCTAACCATGGCAATTAGCATTTGCATGGACTGGAAAACCTGGCTGAGTGATATACATGCATTTTCAAAAATAAGGAGGAGGGAGAACAACAGAAGCATGAGCTGCACGTTGGCAGGTAATGGCATCCTTCCCCAAGGCAGGTACCTTAGCTGTATGGTAGTTTACTCTTATCTCTGCTGATCTGGACCATCTGCCAGGTCTTTGGCATTACTGTGCTGGAGGCATGGGGTTTGTTTGTGACACAATGATGCGTTATAATGGAGATTACTGGGTTGTAGCTGTGCACATATCCAGAAAATCCAAAAGTATCTGGAAAAAACAATGGAGTCAGTTTAGAGATCTATATTAGGAAATTTACTTTCTCCTATGTTTCTCGTGCTGTCTGGGGATGTTAGTTTTGAATATTTTTAGAAGTGACTTTAAGCTGAAATTGTTAGTCAGTTTACTAGCTTGGACCAAAGCTGACAGTCCTTCCTGGGATAAAACTCACCCTGACTCCTAAGAGAGTTTTCTGAGATGAGTGTTCAAGATTTCCTGGCTGGTACTTTCTGGACTGCTGTAATGAGCTATGGTTGGTGAAAGCACCAAGAAAATTAATCAAAAAAAAAAAAAGGCATTGAAAACTCATTCTTGCCACACAGTTAAAGCAAACTAACAAAAAGACACTTCCAAATCCTGTTCTCCCACTCCTTTAGATCCCTTAATTCGTGTTGTGAGAGAGAGGCTTCCTCTCCTCCCTGCCTGGCTCCTCTGTGCACCCCCTTGTCTTTTCCTCTCCTGCTGGCTGAGCCCTGAGCTGTCTGCTCATCTGTCCCAGCAGCAGCTATTTGGAGGTTCTCAGACCGCAGCATCCCAACACAATTTTGGTCTTTCAGGGCTGAAATGCATGCAGAGACTATTCTGGGAAGGAAAGGTCTCTGTCCAAAGCCAGAAGCAGAGACAAGTTCTCATCATTGATGTCTGCTGATTCCAAGAAGTAGCTTTGGACTATTCTTGTGCAAAAAGCTGTCTCTGCTGCCCTGGGGCTGACGAGGACCTGGAGGATGACCACACATGAGTGGTAGCCCCCAATTGCCAGTCATAGTTCACAATGAGAGGGACTTTGGTACCGAAGACAGTAAAATCAGAATATTCTGCGTCTGTCTGTGTCAAAGTGACCTTAGAGCAATGGGACCAGAGGGTGGGGTTTCCAAATTATGTGGCTAGTGGCTACAGTCCTGAAGGAATCAAACCTCCAGTGTGCCTATGAGCAAAATGAGGAGGAATGTGTAGCTACTGGCTTCGTTCTAGGACACTGCAGTCCTTAAGTCTAGCCTAAACTCATTGCCAGAGCAATGAAAGAGCAGAGATGAGTTTGAGGGAGCGCAAAAGAACATGAGCTCACCCTGGAGGTCTTAAGCTGCCAAGGTTTTCCTGAAAAGGGAACCGATTTTATGCAGACAAAGTACAAGGACTTGAATGTCCTCAATAGGAAAATTTCTATTAAAAAAAACCTCAGACCCAGACATGCACTTTCATATTAATGTGAAAATTCTTCTGTTGTTTATGAAATCAACTCTTTAAGGGGGGTGGTGGGGAGAGAAAAAGAAAAGAAGCTGTTTGTTAGTGAAATGAAATCCAGACAAATATTTTTAGTTACTTTCAAGTGGCTTGTTCTAATGTGAGTTGACTATCCTTAATACCTTCCCTTTAGCACCATTAAGCATCTCACTGGCACTCAGAACAAATTCATGAATGTCTTATAAAAGTCAACAAGCCGCAGAAAAAAAATAAATAAAGAGCCTTATGCAAACAGTGCTTCATCGCAAGAACTCAAACAAAGAAGGTCATATTTGTCATTTGCTCACAGAGAGGGAAAGCCAAGAAGACGATGAAAGATGACACAAGACCTGGCTGACTTTAAATCTCCAACTAATAGTAGTTTCTGTAGGTGCTGCCAGGGTGGCCACATTCTTTGCAAGCTGCTCTCCTGCCTCCTGTCACATCTCGCACGTTCTGGTAGTTGCTGTTCTCCTTCGGAGCATTGGCATTTGTGTGGATGCGGAGATAGGGGTGAACTGCAGGACTGTGACCTGCAAAGTCACTTGAGGAGAGAAACTCCTGTCCAATGGAGTGTGCTGGTCAGTGGCTTTAATTGAATTAGGCGGAGGTTACTTTTGTTGGTGGTGCCTGTCTATCAAGCAGATGGATGGGTGTCAGCACAGGGGGAGTCAGTGGTAAATCAGGTGGCCAAATGTGACTCTACTTGAGAGTGAGTGTGACCTAAGGTAATATTCCCACTGGATTAGGCTGTAATGTAACTTTTCTCAGTAGCATTTCAAGAGTTGGTAGTTGCTGATTCCCTGTTGTATTTAAGTACTGTGATATACAAAACAGCAATTCACTGGGAGCTTAATGTGGTCAGTGAGTCGTTTCATCAACGCTAGAAAGCTCCAGAGCCAGAAGAGTAACTTCACAACAACAATGTCATTCTTTCAGTGACAACTACACAGCGAAAGAGGGAGGACATGTGCATGATGGGTCTCTAGAGGTTACCACTGGGCTGATCGACATCTCCTCCAAAGCAGTGAGGTTCAGCTCAGAGCATTAGTGGGAGCCAGTTCACCCACTGTACTGGGGGGGGTTTGGGACTGGGTTCAGGTATGGAGCGTGGAGTTAAGGACATCTTTTGGGAAATGTTAAAGTCTCTGGCTTAGGGAAATGTTAAAACCAGCAGAGGGTTGGGGACTGAAAGGGAAATGCCTCAGAGGATGAGACGGGCAAAAGGTTAGTCTGTACCGTGGTGTGTTGCTAAGCTTGGGTTAAACTGAGGCTGGAGGAGTGTTTTAGTATGCAGCTGGGTTTTTGGTGAAACAGTCATTCTTACTGGAGAAAACTGTTTTCTTGTGGCACCTGTGTTGTTTCTGATGAATCACTGAATTGTTCTGCAAGCTCTCAAACCTGCCCTCTATTTTCCCTTTCCCCAGCTCTTAGAAATCTGATCAGAATTGAAACAGAGGGGTTTTGTATTCTTTTCTTCCCATGACAGAGGAGCACATGTGTACACAGGGGTCACACCACACAGCTTGCCAGCGTGATGCAAGCACAGTGCTGTATTTCACTGTAATGAGTCGTGTTCTCCCCACATAGCCACAGAAGCTAGTGTCCCACAAGGTGACTACACTGTTATGGAAGAGAGCTCATCTCTTTAGTCTCCAGGGCTGCGAAATACTTTGAAATGGGATAAATGCATACTTTCATTATTGTTTGTGATGTTCCTGTGTTTGAAGTTACCTGGTAAAAGTACTGCTACCATTGTGCATCCATTTCCTCTTGCCTGGAGGGTGCATGGTTGTTGCCAAGCAAAGATGGCTGTAAGTTCCTTCCTGCCAAGACCTTGGTGTCTGAGCTGCAGCGATGATGGAGCTGTGGCAGTCTGAGCTCTGGTTGCCTTATGTTGTGGCTGTGGCACATCAAGCCATCAACACCCCGCAGTGGATATACAGAGTGTGTTAGCCTGTTTCCCTCCTCCAGAATGACGTACACTTAATTACTCTTGCTATTGCTATCCCTGTCATTGTTTTCATGCAAGGGATAATCAGAAGCTCTGTCACCAAATATGAGTTAGATACAGTCACTGTTCCTTGCTGGGGTTTAATGCTGCCTTTGAGTGCAGGTCACTTAAACCTCAGTGGGAGTAGGGGACAACTTATGTGTGTCTCTTCTAGCTCATGGACTGTAATAACTCTGTGGAAAGGAAGCTGTTATGAGACGTTTGTCACTTTCACCTGTTAGATCTGTGCCCATGAGAGAGCCTGCAAAGTTCAAATGAAGGCGGGGTGGAAAAAGCAACCCTCAAACTCTTCATAATTCACATAGAAAAGAACTGGGGGGGGGAAATACCAAGTGAGGGATGATGAAAGAACCTCATGGTTTTGAACAGTTTTTTTTCTAGGGTTAAAGTCTGTCTGCTGCAGAGTTAGACTTTCTCCTGCTTTGAAATGATGTAGAAGTTAAACAGTTCAAGAGTATTTGCTGCTGTAAATTGTTATCCAGAATCCTAGCGCTGTTGGCTGCCTGTGGTTTCTCTCTCATGCATGTCTTTTCCTTCAGTATTTAAGGTCATTTTCTGCTTTACAGCATGACATAAACTGATAACAAAATCCTCAATAGTTACTTTAACCACTTACTTTCTTTCAAATATTTTGTCTTGCTGAATTATTGAGTCAGCTGTAATGACCTTGATGTAAACATGTACTTTTGAACTTATGTGAGGATCAAAGACAAAGAAATGTTGAATAGAGGCTGGAATCTGGAAATTATCCATGTGAAGTTGGCATCAGTCTTCCATCTTTTTTCATTCATTTTTGCTGTGTGGAGCAGAAAGTAAATTTCCTCAGTTGATAAGTGAAGAAAATTAGTTTTTATAAGTGCCAGTGCTGCAAATGTTGTGGTGTTAATCTGCATTGTTTCTTGCTTTAGCATGATCATCATCAATATAAACCATGCACAAATGGCACAGGAAAAAAAGCCCTGTGTTATTTTCTGATCGCTCTTTTCCTTGGATTCCCTGACCAGAGAAAAATGCTAGCCAGGAAAAGTAGTAGATAGCACTCAACTGCAGGTTGAGGTGTTTGAGATAAAATGCATTTATTTGTCTGTAGTAGTTCTCTTTGTCTTTAAGAAATGAAGAAAGTGGGACTTCAACATCACTAGGCTGTGTTTATGATTTTTTTATTGACTTTGAGACAAATGGATCAGCTGTTTATAATTTCTAAAGAAAGAAGCCAAAACTGTACGTAATAGTAAAGTTAGAACTTTGCTGCACTAATCTGAAGAAATGAGGGATGAGTTGTGCTGGCAATAGCAGTTTTGCTTCACAGTTTTTCTGACTGCTGGCACTGGAATGGAGCTAAGGTTTTGTAATCTATTAAAACTGACCTTTAGCTTTGCTTAAGGTGACTTAAAATTCTAAAAACAAATGTTCTGGAAATCTTATATGCTACTGTGAGAATCTGCACAGAAACAGAAGTCCTTTTCAGAAGAGTTCTCTGATTTTGTGGACTTCCCCTCTTAAATGCTTGAGCTGAGATTCAGAGCATCCACAGTTTCCTTTGGCTTTAGCTGGAAAAGGAGGTGTGTGTCTGGGAAAACTATGCCTGCTTTGTCCCTTAGGCTGGACATTCAGAATGAGGAGGCACATTGAAGTGCCCTGTCTGACGTACTTGCTCATGTGGGCAGTCAGAGCTGGAAGAACAGCAATAACCTGGTTTCCCAGGTCTCGTATGCTTTATTGTGCAGCCTGCTCTTCCCTGTTGGTAGGAGGTTGGAACAGAAGTCTATCTGGGGTCAAGAGCAAGAGTGGTTTTCTCTTTAAAAAGAAAACAAATTGTTCCCCAGCCTCCTTAATATATCTGATGTTGAAATTAGTAAAATCCCTGATGTAGCTATCATCTGCTTTGTAGCTTGGTTTGGGTTTCCAGTGAGAAATTATCTATAAATGTTAAATAGTTAAAAAGTTAATTTACCAGGCTTTTAGTGGCATTAAACAGTAGATAGTTTTTTAGGGAAACCTGATTCTGCAGCAGCTGTAAATCCCTAACAGTAACAAAAAAAAGGGTTTTTTTCCAGCTACACAGTCTTTAAAATATTAGCAGGGTTTTTAAAATTTTATTTGTACCAGTAGTCATTTTTCCAGCTGTTGAACTGATCAACGCTTTCATTTTTCTTCAATCCCAGCCCATCAGACATTTTTACGTTTTTATTTTAGTTTTTAACAAGGAAGAAGTTATGTTGACTTCTTGGTCTTATTCCTAAATATATATTTCTGAGTGCAATTAAAGGAGGCTTGTCACTGGTGCCTGGATTGCACAGCAGTGCTCTCTGATCCTGCAGAGCAACATTTTGGAGTCATGAATATGGAAAAGAGGCTGCTGCCATTGTGGCATAGCAACAAAATACTTCATATTTATTTGTACATGCCAGCCCAGTTCTGACATCAGTGGCACCAGTGTAGAATCCAGATCTGAATCTTCTTGGGACACTGCAGTTCTGCACTGTGGCATAATGCTGTGACAGAAAAGGCTTCCCAGGAACTTTCCACTTGCGTCACGGAGACCCTCTGCTCGCAAAAACTATGCTTTCCTGAAGTTCTCCACTCCTAATTGATATTCTATGCTATTTACCTGTTTTGGTTTTTTTCCCCTCTCCTTTTGTCAGGGGTGGCAATGTGTCAGTGGCTTGGATGTGGGTCACGGTAGGGAGAAAAGGACATTCCCAAGACCCTCACCAAAGGTCTTGCCCAGCTTGTGTTAAACATACTGCAAGGGACTTCAGTCGCTTCACTCTACACACTTCTCCTGGTGGAGAAACCTGCCTGATGCTGAAAGTGGGTGGGTTTGGAAAACCTTAAGACTGGCCAGGATCCTGAGGGCTCTTGGTGCTGGGGAACAGAGCGTTGCCCCATGCTTCAAGAACACCAACTCCTTTCAAAAGGGGTCTTTGCATTGATGTGCCATTTGGAATGGTCACTGAGACCTTTGCAACCATTGGTAGTGCCAGAGAGATTAGAGGCAAGGTGAAGAAGTCAAGGAAGACCTGAAGTGGTGGTGGTGGTGGTGAAGTTCAGGCATTGACAAGTATTCTCTAGTGCTTGGCTCCAGCTGGCTCTACAGCACTAAAGAACCTGTCATCTGCTTGAGAACATTTTACAGACCTATCTTGATTTGGCTGTATAAAAAACAGCTGGCAAAGAGCATCAATCAAATGGGTCATAAGAGCTCAACATCAGCAAGAATTGAAGTGATTGCAAGGGGCAGATGAGGAAACCGGTGTCTGTACTGCTGCTAGTAATGTTGGTCCTTTGTAGTTTATAAAAGGAGGTGTATCAGGGAAGTTGCACAATCTGGAACTTGAATGGAAAGTGAATAGGATTCACAGAAATAGATAATTCTCCTAAGGGAAAAATAAACTCCCAAGGAAGTGAATGGCTCAGTATTTTGAGCATACAGTTTACCAGCAAATGAGAATTTAAGAGACCTGCCTGTGTATGGACTTTTTCTCTGTGCAGCTCAGGGTTTAGCACATCTGTCAGCTATGGCCAGTGGGGTTTTGTGGAGTGGAGCTATATAACATGCCTTTATACCTTCAGTAGAAAGTGGTTGGGTTTGATGGGTTGTACTGATTGTGTCTGGCTTGATCTCAACGTTTTTGCTAAGGAAGTAACTTGTCTGAGGGAATGAAACAACACACTAAGGCAATCACAGCCAAGTGACACAAGCCCCAGTGCCACCCATTCCTGCTTGGTGCACTTCAGCTTTCAGTTATTGTAGAGCAGGTTTAAAAATAGCTTGACATTTACTGGTCTGTATCTGGGTTACCTTTCTCCTTCCATCTCCTTTAAGTTGGCAGTGGGTTTTTAGGCAGCACTCCCAAATTTCTTGGAGGAGGCCGTTCTTCACACCCTCTGATGCTGAATGCCTTGGGACCACAGTTCTGCATATTCTCACTGTCCTCTAAAGACTGATGTGAGACAAGATCCTGCTCTCCTTTGTTTAGTTGTTCTAAAGATTGTGCCTTTCTCTTGGACTGTTGCCCAAGTATTTTTACAAGCCCAGACTTTCACTCTGCCCTTGAGAGCTGCTAGGGTTTTTTTCCTCAGGATTTCGTTTGTATACGTCTCTCCCTAGCTTGGCTTCTGGGGGAGAGAGAAACGTGCAAGAGCTAAAAGATTGTTGATATAACTGATAATTTATTATTTATAAATTAAAAAATCAGGTACTCACCTTGGCCTAATGTCCAAAGTATGTTTAACTAAAGGACAGATCAGCTGACAATCAAAGTTCTTGTACAATAAAGAGGGAACATCAATCACTCTTGCATTCATGATTATTTTTTTTTCCCTGCCCCAGTAGAACCATGTTGGCGTGAAATCCAATCTGCCTATCACAAAGCCAATCCTATCGCAGGGCCACTCCTTTCATCACTGCTGTGAGGCAGAGTTACATCAGACAAGGTGAAACTGCTGAAGTCTATCCACCACTGTCCAGAGGTCATATTCCAGATGGGCATGTGGTTTGATTTGCTTCCCTGTGGCAGCATCCTCTTCTCTTGAGCCAGGCTTTGCAGCCTAGCAGAAAATGAGATGGCTCGGTTATGTTGTGAAGCCAGTCAGGAGGCAGTTCACCTCCTGCTTTGGTTATGTGGTCGGTCAAAGATCCCTATTGTCATGCTCTGCTAGTTTCCATTAGACCTAGGCAGGAGCTGCTCTAAGTTTCTTGGTCCCTTGGAGCTCTCTCAACAAGTCATGCCATATCCCAGGGACTGCGGTAATTTAGCTGTTGTGGATGCAATGGCCATCGAAACGACACAGGGTAGAACAGACACAGTTTAGAAAAAGCTGCTAAATTTTGGTTTTCCAGGTCCATCAACTTCCTAATTCCCTTCTAGGAGGGAATGTGTTACTATTTTCTTTCTAGTAAAATATTTTTGTCGTCTTTTCCCTAAAATGGCAGCAGTAAAACACATTGTGTAATTCAGTTAGAAAGAGAATTTGCTGAGTCCAGTGTCCTCCTGAAAAGACATAACTAAACACATAGGCAGAAGTGTCTGTAGAATTGCACTGTACATAGGACAAATACAGTTTTAAAAATTGACATAATTATTACTACTACACCATATTTATATTTTGTGTATTATTTGCAAAATGCAGCCTATTCCTGTTTGAGATAGATTTCAGCTGATGTGCAGTCTGTGCTGGTGTCTAATTTGTAGTCTTCTGACTCTAGTGTCCTTTGACTGAACTTGAGGCATGCAGGTGAAGGAGAATAAACACAGGAGTTAACTATAACCTGGTTTTGTAGACTTAAAAGTTTGATGATTGTATGCTCTGTGTTACCTCTGACTGGTAATTTTTACCTGCTGTAATCACAATTCCATGGTCCGCTTCAGGAATGATGCCTGTAAACTGTTGTAAATGTATGTCTGAAAAAGTAAGCATGAGGATTCAAGGAGAGATTCATGGTCGTTAAACTGTCTGACAAGCAGCTCTTGAAGACTACCAGACATTCAGGATTCTCTTTTGCTGCTGAAGTTGGGTAGTAGGCTCAAAAACGAGGAAGAGGTCTGACTGCGAACTTGAAGACTGTGATGAACCCAAATGAAAACTTCATAGGATGATAGTAAGAAGCAACACAAGTTTCTTCTGTGGTTTTTAATGTTTAGGGCCCATCCAAGGCACAAACAGTGGATGAATTCTACCTCTCCTAAGTCCCCAAAATGAAGCAAAGTCAACCATATGCAAGCTAAGGTAACTTAAATGTCCATAACTAAACCCATTTATAGTGTCATTCCCAATGTCATAAATGACAGGATATGTGCAAAGAAGTCACGTTATCTCTGCGTTAAAGAATACAACAAACTAATCAAGTCTGAGCCCTGCCTCTTTCTTTGCCTCTACCTATTTCTCTTTGCTGTACTGATTCTGGTGGGAAAGGAGTGATTCCAGCCATGTGCTTATCACTTTTCCCCCTAAATCTGTCTACCTAAGGTCCTGGCACTGGGAATGTGTTTTGGCTACTGTGGAGTATCTGTTCAATGGATTTCTGCAGCTTTGTCAAAATGGGGACGTTGTGCCGTCTAACTGGACAGAACTGGGCTGGATGGTCTTTGGAGAATGAGGTTTTTTATTTCTATTAGAATTTGCTCAGTTTGTCTGTGTGAAGTTTTCTAAACCTTCATAATGACAGTGTGACTATATATTGGAGGATTTAAGCGGTGTTTTTGCAATGACTTGCAGTCTTCAGTACCTGAGTCTGTGGGAAGGAACAGAGAAAGTGATGAACTGTGTCACCCTAGAAGTGCAAGTAGTCCTCTAGCTTCGGTCTGATTTGGGTCATAGTAGCTGTGTAAGGAGAAATGTATAATACATCAAGCACACAATGATACTTGCCTTTATTACTCCTTCCTAGCCTGTGGTAGTCTGCAGCTGAGAAACTTCTTGAACCAGAGATTTGTTCTTCTTTCCCTCTGAGATCAGTGGCAGCTGTAGGCACTCAGTAATCTCTGAAGCCTAGGCTACTATATTTAAATGTCTAAATATAGACGTAGAGGCCTATGAGCCTGTGGGTACCATTGAAGTGGACTGGAAATTTCCCTTTTGCCTTTTTGGGGATTGGATCAGGCCCTATTTCAGGTAACCAGCTTGAAAAAAATAAAACTGGCTTAAGTGGCTTGTGCAAGATGGTTGAACAAATGGGACAAATGGCTGGCAAGGCTCAGGAGCTCTGGATGCCATTCCTGTGCTCTGACTGCTGAATTAGATTCGTTCTCCTATAGAAAGAGCTCATGCTGGTAAGCATGCAGTAGAGATGCAAAGGCATCTTAATTGCATCTTCTCAGAGTACAGTGCTGCAGTGGTATTTCTTGCTTGCTGTTCTTTGCAGCAAAGTCTAGAGAGCAGGAGTTCAGAGAATGCTTTAGCATGACTTCTTTGTTAATAATATGATTGAGACAGAACCTCCATCTGTTGGTCCAGAAAGGATTAATGATTTTCAGTCCTTCTGTTCATCCTGAAGTGCATATGTGCATCTAGTTATATAATTTATTATCTCTATACAGGCGTTTTGAGAGGGAGAAGGCCCAGGCACAGAATCATCAGAACTTGCTGTAGTAGGAAGTAGGTATAATTTGGGGATTTATCCCATACAGGCTACAGCTACTAGACTCATTGCTGGGAGATGAGCCAGCCTGGCAGTGAGCTGTGCCGCAAGTATGCACTGAGGCCCGGATCCCTTTCCCTTTGAAGGCAGGGAGAGTTAAACCATTGACTTCATTGCAGTTGGGTTAAGACTGTAAATAGTTCATAACACTTGCATATTATTAGTTACTCTCATGGCCAGATCTAAGCATACTTGATCTCCAGAGGAATTTGACTTTGCATACAGTCAGACATTCCTCATTTCTCGTTAGTTAGGTAAACATATGTGCAGAAAAGTTGTGTTTGTCATCTTAGCCCAGTTGCCTCTTCCTGAGAGGGTGATGAATGCTCTTTCAGAAACTGGGTGAAATGCATCATTTCTGTAAAGAAATCTGTAGTTCATCTTGCAATGAACTATGGCTGTGACAGCTGAGCAGGGAAGGCTCAGGCCCTGCATAGGTCGAAGTCTTTTATGATGTGGGGCCATTGGCATCTGCTCTGTATGTCACAGAACATAAGGACAGCAAGTGGGTGGTTCAACAGCTGGGATGGGAATGGGGGAGAATGGCAGTGAGCTGTTGTCTGATGGCTATAGCAAAAGGAATGAGAGGCTTTGCAATACTGTATGTAATTTAGCATGGTTTGCTTTGTAGTATAATAAACTTGCGTAAACTTCATCTCTCCTGCTTTTTCTATATCTTCTATTCCCCAGTACAATTGCATGCTTTTCCTTTCACAGTCATACACAGAGAGAGACTTCCCTATGGATTTATCACCAAGAAAAGCGATCAGGTGTACTTGGCACATCACACATAAAGGAGTGGGCTGCAATACTAGTGCTGGAGTAGCAGCCAAAAGGTGGGAAACTGGATGCATGCAAAAGGAGTATGTCAAGGGCTGAGGTACTTGTACACTCCCTTCCTCAGATGTCACGGGGAGTGATCGCAAGACTCAGCATTGGGTGGTCCAGCATGTCCTGAAGTGGGAGATGGCTTAATGCACTGGAACAGTCGTCCTCCTGTGACATGACAGGGGCATGGCTTGGATAAGCAGATTTCGAGACAGTCTTAGTATTGCAGTTAGTGCTTGCATTTGGGTTTTATCACTAAGTTGTTAGCAGGTTTTGATCTTCATTTCAACACGGCCGAGTTGCTCTATCGTAATCATATGCAATGCATTTNTAAGAACCAAATGAGTTGCATCTTGTCTGGTTGATATCTCTGGGCAAATTCCACGCAGAAGGCATTGGGCAGCCGCACNCAGGGCCAGAATTTTTTCAGAAACACTAGGGGTTGGTTTTTTCCAATGCTATACATGCAAATGCAAAACACAAAGCTAACCATTTTTGTTTACAGTTTCCAAGTACAAAGGCTTGGACCTGGACATGTGGGTAGGAAATAAGTCTAATTTTAGACTTACCTAACCTGATATTGTAATTAAGCTCAATATCTAAGCATCTGTGGGAATGATCCCCAGGCCTGAAGTTTTTGCCTGTTGTGAGCTGGGCTGTTTCCCTGTCTGAGGGTAGTGCTGTATTGTTCTCTTTAGGGCTGTGTGAGTCACATCTTCTATGAGTTGTTTTATCACTCTAATTGGCCTGCATATTTAGGAGGGGGGCAAAAAGAAAGGTATACAAAAGGATAAAGGCAAAATTAGGAGTCCATGTAAACTTGTGAGGCTCTCCATATGATTTTTCTAGTTGAGAAATAAAACATTTCTAACTTCTTTCATTTCAACTGCAACAGTGAAATGTCTCTTCCATATGTCAGTGGTATAATCTACATAACGAACAAAACTTCACAGATGGACTGGCTGGTGCAACGGACATTCTTTTCATAAATTGCCTCTCATTTTTATCATTTTCTTTGGTTTCCCACAAGATGGACTGAATATTGACAATTACTGAACTATTACTTCCTATGCTGCATAACTTATATAAGTGCTGGAATTCAGTGAGATGAAGATTTTTGCTCCAGAATAATCAGTGGCACAAAATAGCTAGAGGAAAAGAAGGCAGACATTAAAGAGAGGAGACCCGCCCCCCCAACCAAAACCCCAAACCTACTGTGGAATATTTGTGCCCTTGAAACAAAAAAATAAAAACCCAAACTCCACTCTGATTTCATACTTTACTTTTTGACCAATGTCATTAAGTTAATAGTTTTTTTTTTTTTTCTCCTCACTGTTTATGCAATGATACAGGTCTTCTGACTGTCTTGGAAGTTGTTTATGCCCTTGGCTTCTGAAGCTTTTAAAACTTGTTTTAAGTTTTATTACAAATGCTTTTTTTAAACTAAAGGCCTTTTAGGAATGCAGGAAAATATTTGTTTTGAAGTCCTGCTTTCACCTTCATTGCTTTACTTGGCCAAAACTTGCAACTTATTCAAATTCGCAAAGTTCTAGGGCTTCAGATTTTATTTCTGCAACCCTGCTTGGTAGGTTAGAGATAAAATCATTGCTGGATCTTCTCTCAGTCTTTCTCCAAAGACAGTTGGTGGTGACATGGTTTAAAACTTTGGTTCAATCTAGCCCCACAATTATTGATGGATCAGAGAGGTAAAGTGAGAGAGGTTGAATTTACTGTGACCAGGTGTACAGGACTTGGAAAAGCTTTGTGGAAAACAAAAGTCTAGTTTGTATGAAGAAGGTATTTTCTTTTGCTGCGTTATTGGGATGCGTCATCCCAGCCAAGAGCCTGGAAGACATTAAGGTAAATGTGATTGTCACAAATAATTTTTTTTTTTTACTGGACCAACTGCACTTTTAGAGAGTGAAAGGTGGAACTGCAACCCATGAGTAGGTATGAAGGTGACATTTTGGTTATCCAGGAACAGTAATGTGCAAGAGTTCTCAGTTCTCATTAGGTATGTGTACAGGGAGAACATAAAATTTTATGTAGTGATGGTTTCCAATAAAAGGAAAGATATCTCACTCTCAGAGTGAAACTCAGACAGTTCAGCTGTCCAAAGAGTTTGCCTAGGGCCTCCCCAAACTCACACTCTCCTTTGTCTTTCATAGTTGCCTGATTGCTGAGTCTCCAGCATTTATTCTGTCTTGCAGAGCAAGTCTGCTGTCCAACTGAGGGTGTGATTGCTCCATCTCATGTACCCATACTAATAGCAGTGTAACAGCACTAGCAGATGCTTAGTTGCCAGATACATTTGCAAAGTCTCAGGCAAGCATACTGAGCCTGCTCTGAAACTCCCACTGCTGTCAGCCATACTTCTATGCTAACTAGGTCAGGTACTGATAACACTGCCTTGGGGATGTCGAAAAGATGGTGCTAGTACTATCAATTGCACTGTAAATGCACCTTCAGAAGTTCCTGCAGCTAGGATCAAAGCTACACTTCTTCAAGTAGTAGGCAAGTGTGGAAAATGTATGGTCCCTTCCCCAAAGACTGTATGTGTCCTCCCGGAGAGATGTTTTCTGTTGATTCAGATGAAATGCCAGTGCCTCATTTTTAAGCTGAAGCCTTTCATAGGGGTTTCCATTCCATCTTTCTTTAAACTCTTTTCAAGAGTTGCACTAGATCATATCTGCCGTCCTGCCCGGGACCATGATCTCTTCATGCCTTATTTTCTATTTTAGGCATATTGCCCTGATAATTTTTGACACAGAGCTTGTAGCCTCTGCTTTACAGGGTGAACCGAAAAACAGGCTGGCTGAAACAACTTGTTCAGGGACTCACGGGCAGCTGGGGTTGAGCTAGGAACTGAGTACAGTCTCTTGAATCCTAATGAAGTTCTCCCTCTACCTCTAGAGGACTTGATAATCTTCCAGAAAAACATTCTGCTGAAACTGTAGTTCAAACACAACTTTTTAAACCTGGGTGCCAGAAGTCAGATGCATCCATTAATGTTTTGTCATATTAAGGAGTGCCACTTCCAGAAGTGATGTCTGTCCTCAGCTTGCAGAGTTGCACCTACCCACTCCCTCTGCAAACCACATGGTCTACTTTGAAGCCTAGTAGACATAATGTGCCTTCACAGCTCATGGGGATTTGTAAATTTGGAGCCAAACTGCAGTCTCTAAGGGCCACTGATACCTGCTTGAACTTGGAAAAAAGTAATCAATGTCAAATGTAATCACTTGCTTCAGGCAGCATTTATGCTTTGATCAATTTGAGATTTTCTCAGGGAAGGGATGAGAATGGAGCCCATCTATTCCTGGTCCCATCTCAGATAAACCATGGCAGAGAGAGGGAATTGAGCTCCTGATTTACTATTGGCAATGTGTAACGTGATTCCACTGCTGCACAATGGAAGAGGAGGTTGCATGTGTAGACTAAATGATTCCTAGATGAATATCCATTCAATTTTGTCCTCCTGGCACTGGTGCACAGACCATAATGTCCTCTAGCACATTTTAATTCCAGGCTAGAAAATGATTTGTTAAGAGCTGTTAATCTTTCAGATTTTATTCACCTTTCTGGGCTCACTGAATACATAATAAAAACTCAATATCCAGGTTATATCTGTTAACTGAAATTTGTTAGAGAATACACATAATATCGTGATTGCCTCCTTGACTGGATGAATGTGTAAGCATTTCCAAAGTAAATGCAAATGTGCTTTCCATGAGTATTTCTGCCAGTAAAATCTGATCTTTCCAAAGCTTGTGGCAAGCTAGCACAAAAGATGTGTGAGCACGGAAGGAGCAAATCTATGTAAATATTCAAATGAACATTCACATTGTTAACTCTTCATTTAGCTCTGCTGGATTTCTGCATTCCTTTTGATTGGGAAAACATTTTGTCTGTGCAAAACGTCTGGTTTAGATGCCCATCATAATCTGGCTTTACCCTTACGCACTTTCGTGGAGGCAGCTGACTTTGACCAGTTGTACTGACTCAGTGGGTCATCTCACTTGGTGCTGCATTTCCAGGTCTAGCGTGCATTCCTGGGGACACTGAATGGAAGAAGTACCTCCTGCAATTATCGTGTTTTTAAGGTTGGCAGGGACCTCTGAAGATCATCTAGTCCAGTTCTGCCCCTGCAAGCAAGCTAAAGCAGGTTCCCCAGGGCCATGTTGAATGTCTTCAAGGTTGGAGACTGCACAACCTCTCAAGGCAACTTGTTCCATTGTTCAAAACAAATTACAGCAACTTTTCTTGTGCTTAAGTGGCGTTTCCTGTATTTCAGTGCGCCCATTGCCCCTTATGCTTTCACAAGATACTGCTGAAGAGATTCTGACCTTGTCTTTTCTCACCCCATCAGGTATTTATCCATGAAGCTCTGTATCCTTGCAGTTATGTAATTTCCTAAGCACTTCACCATCCATTTAAAAATAAATTTTTTGCTTTCTTGGTCAGAGGGCCATTAAATTTTTACTTTAAGGCACAGGAACCAAGAGGAAGGTGGGCTTTGGATTAGAAATGACTTCCAGCTATGTGTTCTCCCCTAGGCAACATGCTGCCTCCTGCACTGACAGCTCTCCTCAGCGTGGAGATGTGCATACCTATGGCACCGTGTTGTTATCACACCATAATATGAAGCAAATAGCTTTTGTTCTATTTGCCCACGTGTACCAAATCCTAGGTATAAGGGAATGCCACATGGTGTGGGAGAGAGAAAGGTGCATTTGCTTTCGTAGTTAATGCTGAGGCGATAGTCTCATTTACCCCACCTCCTTTTTGTCTGCTCCACGTCCCCTGCCTTATTATAACTCAGCTAGGGAGAGAGAAAATGTTGGCTTCCCTGGTTTGTTAATGCAGTGGCAGCTCTTTCTTTCTTTTTTTTTTTTTTAAAAAAAAAACCAACAAACAAATTAGTTCTAATTAAGGAGTTGTCCTCATGATTGTGGTTTTGTATACTGGAAAGCAGGCCAAGGCTGTCTGATTTCATTTCTGTAAAAGAATGTGACTCCAGTTCCTTGCCAGTTTATACCATTCCCCATGCCGGGCAGTAGATAATTTCTCATGGTCCCAAAGCTTTCAACAATACTCCATTATGTTTCATGACTCATAAATGGGCTGATGCCCATGGAAAGCCATGTGTCTCAGTGCAGGCAGTACAGCTCCCTGCAGTATGTTTGAACTGATTTCATAGCCTCCAGACCTAGCATGGTTTATTATTTTCATGACTTGCTCACTGTTCTCATTGTTGCTAAGACCATATTGCATCAGTAGCAGGAATAAAATTAAAGGCCCTGATGCGTTTCAATGCAAAATTAAAAGCACAATATGTGGAGCTTCAAATGAATGCAGAAGAAAACAAGATCAAACAAAAGACTGAACTAAAGTTCATATCTAACAGCTCTTTGAGATAAGCAGCTCATATAAACTGCAGAGGCAGCTGATAGATAAGATGATATTATCTGGACCGATACAGCTGCTGTGAGTATTGCTGGCTTACCTGTATACTCAGGGCTCTGCTGATGAATGTTGCACACGTCCTCTTTATCAGATCAGAATAAACTGAAGGATTAGGAAGATATGATATATAATCTTGGGTCTGCTCCTGCAACCTTTATTCAGTGGAGCTGAATCAATGAAACCAACTGTTCCTTGTAGACTTATCATTACTTGCTGCTTTCAGCCTGCTAAGTACTGTGCAAACATACATGAAGCTGCAGTCCAGACCTCTACACCTGAGTAAAGGTTGGGAGATTACGATATTGTGTTTATGGCCTGATCCTGCTTTTATTAATGTCCCTGGAAAAACTGCTGGTTGGCTTCTGACCTCAGGATTTTTTAGTCCTATTATGATTTCCTAGGGCTTTGATTCAGTTGGCATGATCTCAGCAGCCTTGTGATATGGGGGTGGGCTGTTCCAGAGGAGCGAGTTCAGAATGGAAGCCAAAAGGGGATCAGTTTAGGAGGGTTGAATGGAGCATTTTTTGTCTGCTGTTGTAAAGCCATACTCAGATAACTTCTTGAAACTGATGTCAGGTACTGTTGCGAGCATGACTGTGGAAATAGCTTCTTGGGTAATAAGAACAATAGAATTTGAAAAAAATATAATTTTATATTATTTCTCTTTTTAAAAACATTAGCTTGGAAAATAAAAGCAAACAAGTCAGTATTGCTTTATTTGCCTAGTTAGAGTTATTTTCAGGTTCTTATGTTCCAGGCTAAGACAACATTTAGGTTGTAATACTATAGATTGCAGACTGACTTATTTTTAAAGTATAATCTCTTTACTTCAAGTTTTTGTTCCTCTCTGTCTCTAATGGAATCATTTATTCAGTCCTAGATATTTGAATTTTAAAAGACTGTTCTCAGATTTAACCTTGAAAGAGCATCCATAAAGTATTTTAAAATGCACATTCTTATTGAAGTTGCTCTTCAATACAGAATTTTCCATTTGCTCTTTCTTTCTTTTTCTGATTTAGCCAGTTATCAAGTCTTTAATGTACTTATTTATTTGAGAGGTCTGAATATATTTGGTCTAGTGAAAGAAAAGCTTGTTCTATAAACAGATCTGTTCCTTCAGCAGAGCTTCATCTGTTTAGTTATTTTTTTGGAAGGAGTTGCAGCAGTAACATTGGAAATGTGTTGCTTGAAACAATCACTGGGAATTTTTACAGAAAACAGAGATTCAAGTCAGGAAGCTTTAAGAAGTAAAGCATGTGTGGATCTGTTGTGATGCCTAATGATTCATTTAGTGCTCTGTGGTTAATGATTATAATGACTATATGTGGTAATCCTGCTACCACCCTCACCTCCTTCCTCTCTCACCCCTTTTCCCCCTGGAATAGGCAAGCAGATAAAAATCCAGCAGCAGACAGTATCAAACGTGGGGTTAGGCAGACTTGGCTAGCAGCAGGTATGTGTGTTTACCACTCTGGGCAAGATTCAGAATTGATTCAGGAGTCCAGCTCTCCCATAGCCTGGCCCATGCTTGTGGCTCCCATCGATTTTCCACAGGCTACGACAGGGAAAATTCCCCTCTGTGAACCGAGCTTGATGGCTGCAAACTATGGAGGATGCAGTCCCTAGCTGTAATTAAAAGTGACTTCCTATTAGTTCATGTAGCTGGAGCCAAAGGACCTGGATTCCTTCTCTGATGCTGAGGGAGGCAGGAGCAGTAATTAATTATCTAGATGAGCTTTCCCATTGTGCAGAGTCTGGTCCCGTGACCCTAGACAAGTTTCATTGCAAAGCAAAGGGGAAGCTTATTTATTAAAGCTTAAGGCAATGGTACAAACAGGTAAAAGTTTTGGAAACAACCTAAAATCCTTGTAGTGTGTAGCAGCCTGGGGAACTGTTTACCCAATTTTCATGAAGAATACCCTCCTTCCATCCCACCTCTGACCAACTCCAGACTAGCCACCTGCCTAGACATGCTTCTTGGGGATTTTTCTCTCAATTCAAATGCAAATGCTATGCCAATAGCTTGCTCCGGAGGTTGGCAGCTAATGTTACTCTGGGTGCAGTTACATGAATGTTTTCCCCAGCAGCAGAGGCAATTTAGAAGTTTTGCCCCCACCTTTGGCCACTTGCTCTTGGCACTGTACCACACAGTTCATTGCACCCTTATTTGTGCTGAGGCAGCTCTTTGTGGAGACATGAAATGATCCAAAATTAAAAAAACCCCAACCTGAGTCCTATCCAGAAGACATTTCCCTGGCTCAGTTTACTGCATAGCCCCACAACCTGTTGCATCATTACAAGCAAACAGGAGGTAAATTGAGTTGTAAGGGTGGGAACAGGAGACCCAAGTCAGACAGGAAATTGGGAACTCGTCAAACTCTATTTCTTCCTGGAAAAGTAGTTGTGTAATTACATTTTCAGGGTGTGGTTGTACAGTACCAGATTTGTGCATCCAGAGGTAGTAAACTGGTGTAGGTCGGGGATGGAAATGCAGTTGCCTTCCCATTGACCATAAAACGCAGAATCCATACTGGCTTCGCCATTTTATTTCAACTTTAAGCTGGTAGCAGGAGGACGGAGAATACTTGATCTAGCAGAAAGTAGAGTGGTGCAAGCAGGTTGTATCTGATCTAGCACGAAGCCTGCTGTCACAGAGTTGACATGTTGAAACGTTTTGAACAAATTTGAACCAGCAGAGCTTCTACTTGTGCCGCATTTTGCTTCATGTGGCTGTGGCATTTTTGGTCAGGACTCAGTGTATCACCAAACCATGGCATGGAGGTCTCACTCTTCTCTCATTACAGCTCTTTGCAGGAAGCTGTGGAGCTCCTGAGTAAAATATTTCCTTCCCGCCTTCATGGTCCCCCTGTATCCTTAGCACTGTATGAAGTTAATGCTGCTCCATGCCTCCTGTGGCATCAAAACCATTATTAAGAGCATAGACACTTTCCTACACCCTGCATGGCTTCGCGCAGAGACTGTACAAGACCTTTAGATGCGCCATTGAAGTAGCAAGCAGACTGGCAAACACAGAGCTTGCTCAGACATGAGCCTTTGGGACAAATCTGCCCCATTTCCTGTCAGGATTTGGGATTCCTGAGATCCCAGAGGGAATGAGAAGAGCAAGCTATCTACCCAATGGTTGAGGAAGGTGCAGCTGTTGTTTCTGTCACTGAGGTGAAGTTCACAGGCTGGAGGCAGACTGAAAACAGGAGTGTTTGCAGATAATATGGAGTTAATGCTCTTGACCAGTGGCTTGTGTGGAAGCGGTTTATTCGTTTATCCAAAACACAGACTTTGCAACCTCTTCTTTGAAATAGCTCCTCCCTAAAATGTGTACACCAATGCATGCAGCATGGGCAATAAGCAGGAAGAATTAGAGATCTGTGTGCGGTTGTAGGGCCACGATCTCATTGCAATTACAGAGACATGGTGGGACAGCTCACATGATTGGAATGCTGTCATGGATGGCTACACACTCTTTAGGAAAGACAGGCCAACAAGGTGAGGTGGTGGAGTTGCTCTGTATGTGAGGGAGCAACTGGAATGTATTGAGCTCTGCCTGGGGGCGAGTGAAAATTGAATGGAGAGCTTATGGGTTAGAATTAAGGGACAGGCTCATATGGGTGATGTTATTGTGGGTGTGAACTACAGGCCACCTGACCAGGATGAGGAAGTTGATGAGGCCTTCTACAGGCAGCTGAAAGTAGCCTCACAGTCACAGGCCCTGGTTCTCATGGGGAACTTCAACCACCCTGACATCTGCTGGGAAGACCACACAGCCAGGCACCTGCAGTCCAGGAGGTTCATACAGAGCATCGATGATAACCTTGTGATGCAAATGGTGGAGGAGCCGACGAGAAGAGCTCTGCTGGACCTTGTACTAACAAACAAGGAGGGATTGGTTGAGAATGTGAAAGTTGGAGGCAGCCTCAGCAGCAGTGACCATGAAATGGTGAACTTGAGGATCCTGCGTGGAGGAGGCAGGGTTATAAGCAGGATCAAAACCTTGGACTTCGAGAGCTAACTTTGGCCTCTTGAAGGAGCTACTTGGAGGAATCCTGTGGGTCAGGGGTCTAGAAGGCAGGGGGGTCCAAGAGAGCGGGTCGCTGTTTAAACATCACTTCCTCCATGCTCAGTATTAGCGCATCCCCCTGAGCAAGAAATCTAGCAAAGGAGGCAGGAGACCCGCATGGAGGAACAAGAGGCTTCTAGCAGAACTCAGATGGAAGACAAAGGTCTAAGGAGTGTTGAAAGAGGGACAGGCCACTTGGGAGGAGTACAGGAATGTTGTCAAAGCATGCAGGGATGCAATGAGGAAGGCTAAGGTCCACCTGGAATTGAATCTGTCAAGGGATGTCAAGGACAACAAGAAAAGCTTCTTCAAGTACATCAGCAGCAAAAGGAAGACTAGGGATAATGTGGGGCCGCTGCTGAACAAGGTGGGTGTCCTGGTGACAGGATGCAGAGAAGGCAGAGTTACTGAATGCCTTCTTTGCTTCAGTCTTGAGTGCTAAGACTGGCCCTCAGAAATCCCAGGCCCTGGAGGTAAGAGAGGAAGCCTGCAGAAAGGATGACTTTCCCTTGGTCGAGGAGGACTGTGTGAGGGATCGCTTAAGCAATCTGGATGCCCACAAATCCATGGGCCCCGATGGAATGCACCCACGAGTGCTGAGGGAGCTGGCAGATGTCATTACTGAGCCATTCTTCACCATCTTTGAAAGGCCCTGGAGGACAGGAGAGGTACCTGAGGACTAGGGGAAAGAAAATGTCACTCCAATCTTCAAAAAGGACAAGAAAGAGGACCCAGGGAAGTACAGGTCAGTCAGCCTTACCTCCATTCCGGGAAAGACGATGGAGCAACTCATTCTGGAGGTCATCATCAAGCAAGTGGAGGAAAAGAAGGTTGTCAGGAGTAGTCAACATGGAATCACCAAGTGGAAATCATGCTTGACCAATCTGATAGCTTTCTACGATGGCATGACTGGCTGGGTAGATGAGGAGAGAGCTGTGGATGTGGTCTACCTTGACTTCAGCAAGGCTTTTGGCACTGTCTCTCATAACATCCTCGTAGGCAAGCTCAGGAAGTGTGGGCTGGATGAGTGATCAGTGAAGTGGATTGAGAACTGGCTGAATGGCAGAGCTCAGAGGGTTGTCGTCAGCGGCGCTGAGTCTAGTTGGAGGCCTGTAACTAGTGGTGTCCCCCAGGGGTCTGTACTGGGCCCAGTCTTGTTTAACTTCTTCATCAATGATCTGGTTGAAGAGTTAGTGTGTACCCTCAGCAAGTTTGCTGATGACACCAGACTGGGAGGAGTGGTGGATACACCAGCAGGCTGTGCTGCCATTCAGTGAGACCTGGACAGGCTGGAGAGTTGGGCAGAGAGGAACCTGATGAATTTCAACAAGGGCAAGTGCAGGGTCCTGCACCCGGGGAGGAACAACCCCATGCACCAGTACAGGCTTGGGGTGGACCTGCTGGAGAGCAGCCCTGTGGAGAGGGACCTGGGTGTCCTGGTGGATGACAGGTTAACCATGAGCCAACAGTGTGCCCTGGTTTCCAAGAAGGCCAATGGCATCCTG
>Ga0065711_1001199_pt1 | contig 46758 bp, 19 predicted proteins | sample Hoacrofraction12_FD_59098 | JGI IMG/M metagenome (GOLD analysis project Ga0065711, IMG submission 59098) | Hoatzin crop microbial communities from Cojedes, Venezuela - Epithelial fraction 12 v2 (version 2) | ecosystem: Host-associated > Birds > Digestive system > Esophagus > Crop | place...
CCCTCTCCCCCCTCCCTCCGCCCGTGTCCGCCCCGCCGGCCGCGGATGGCGGCGGCGGCCGCCCCGGCCCTTTATGCCTGCACCAAGTGCAACCAGCGCTACCCCTTCGAGGAGCTCTCCCAGGGCCAGCAGCTGTGCAAGGTGCGGCGCGGCCCGGCCCCCCGGGGAGGAGGAGGCGGGTGGCGGCGCGGGGAGGCAGCCGGCGGCGCGGCGGGAGGGGAGGTAACGGCGCTCTGCTCTGCTCTGCTCCCCTCAGGAGTGCCGGATCGCCCACCCCATCGTGAAGTGCACCTACTGCCGCTCCGAGTTCCAGCAGGAGAGGTACGGCGGGGGCGGGCAGGGGGCCGCTGTCGGGCGGGCTGTCGCGACAGAGCGTGTCGCGCAGGCCCGTTAGGTCGGCCCGCCCGTCGCTGGCGGCTCGGCCGCAGCCCGTGCCCGCGCGTGTGTTTTGCGGCCGTTGCGCGGGAGGGAGTCTCGGGGTGCGGGTCGGTCGCTGAGCTCACCGTTGTGCGTTTTTGTCCTCAGCAAGACTAACACGATATGCAAGAAGTGCGCCCAGAACGTGCGGCAGTTCGGAACGGTGAGTGGGCGGCGGCGCGCGGTGCCCGGCCGCGCCCGGTCCCCTTCTGCGTTCTGAAAAGTTCTCCCGCGCCTCGGCCGAGCGTTTTCTGTCGGGGCGCGGGGGGAGCCTCACCTTGCGGAAGGGGGACGGGGGTCACTGGCGGGTCGCGGTGTCCCCCGCGTGGAGAGCCCTCGGGGCTGTGCGTAGCCGAGCAGGCACTGACAGCTGCAGCGGGGCTGTTCAGAGCGTTGCGTGCGCGGTTTATGGATGTAAAGCGGTTCTTTGCATGTTCTCCTAAACGCACGCCTGACGGCAGACAGACCGTTGGCTGTCTCTGTGAGGAAGGGTGAATGTGAAAATCGAACAATGCCGTGTACTTCGTATTACAGAAGTCTTAAAATGTTTAAATGCGTGTGAATGACGGCAAGCTACTAAGTAGGAAAGATGTTACCAGTGTTAGCTGTATGCGTGTTACTTTACATTTTCTCATCTTGACTTTCAGCTTCAGTTCTGTTAGAAAAATTGATTTTTTAATATACAAATACACAGGTTGTGTCTGAGCGCACCGCAGATACTGGTTTATAGACGATGTCAAGATAATCTTGTTATAAAACAAAAGTGCATAACTTCTGTGTACTTGACCAATCATATTAGATGAAACTCAGCTTACTTGAGAAACATAACGGCTGTTGGTATCTAGGCAGGCATTTTGTGATTGTAAACTGAAATAAGAACATTCTTCAAAAGCTTAAGATGTAGTAAAATGATGGGCAAGACAGATCCAACAGTGTCTTTTGTCAGTAGTTCATAAAAAAAAAAAAACAGAACTGCATTGAAGATAATCAGCCACTTCTAACCTATGAAAACTGACAGCAATTTTATTTTCCAGCGGTGTATTATTCTAGTTGAGTGTATGGAATAAAAGTTGATAACCTGACCTGGTGGTATCTGAAGTTGTTGGTGGTTTGGGGGTTTTGTTCTTGTGGTTTGTGTTTTTTTGTTTGTTTGTTTTCAAGTTTCTTGCAGAATTGCAGGGATCAGGAAACTGGTCTGGAAGCTGTAGGGTTGTCCATCCCTGAGTAGTGCAAGGTAGAGGGATGTTTTCAGGAATTTCCAGCCTAAGAAAATGACTTGATTACTCTTTTTAACTTTTTTTAGGTAATTTCTTTAGAAATGTTGTGAAACAGAGAGAAAATGTCGTCATATTAAAAAAAACCAAAAAAAAAAAAACTAAAAAGAGGCAGGGTAGAGGTAAGCAATCACATTGTACATGTTTCTTCCGTGGAGTATGTACCTGGGTTTTCATGGAAAGTCCAGACAGTTTGACCGATGAAGGAGCATCGTTTTAGAGGAAAAGTTTAGTGCTCCAGATAGTCTATCTCAAAGAACCTTTTTCCTACCATTACTATGTGAAGCGCTGGTAGTTTAGAAGCGTCATCGTGTGGTTTGATCTACCTGTGATCATTACAGAAACTGTAAATGTACTAACTTAAGTTCAACTTCTCTGTTTTTCAGCCCAAGCCTTGTCAGTATTGTAACATTATTGCAGCGTTTATTGGCACAAAATGTCAGCGCTGCACCAACTCGGAGAAGAAGTACGGCCCACCTCAGACATGCGAACAGTGCAAACAGCAGTGTGCTTTTGATCGAAAAGAGGAGGGAAGAAGGAAGGTAGGCTTTGCTCCGCAGCTGCAACAGCTTAGGCTGACAACAGATGATGTTCCGCCTTCACAAGAGAAAGGTTAACAGGAACGTATCTGAAGTTCACTAATACTAAGTTAAAGTTGCTGCGCTTTACAATATTTGAGTTAGATTTTGCAAGTTGCAATTGTTACTTTAGCTATGGAGCTGATTTACGTTAAATCACTATCGTTAAAAGTAAGCTGGAGTGTAAGCTGACAGTCATAGCTGGGGGGCAGAGGTTAAGCAGCTGAATAGTTCCTGGTGCTTTGACTTTTTTTTTTTTTTTTTCATTTTTATTTTGCCATCTGTTGGCTCTTATGTATGTCCGTAACAGAGGTCTGTCACTTTACCTCTTCGATTCGCCTGCCTTGCCTGAAAGTACAGCACCAGAGAGGGGGACTGCTCTGAGCAGCCCTTTGTGTTCTGCTTGCTGAAATAGCTTTGGCGAGTGCCACTTTCTCATTCCAGAAGGTGCTGAGGAAATGACCTCAAAAGCCTCTTGCCTGAACCAAAGAATAGTGCTGTTTTATAGCAGAATTTAGTTGGTACAAGCAACACATGGGCTGGACATCTTGATTCTGCCTGGAATACGATGGGTTGAGAGGGTACATGGTGTCTAAACTAAAAACGATTTGTCCCTTTCAAAAGTTCTTGTCACTTCTGTGATACAGAGCGAGTCCAACACTTGCGAAGACAACTTTCTAGCATAACTTTAAATGACAAAAAGAAATGGAAAAAGATTCACTTTACTAAAAGATAACATGCATATGCTGGAGATACAGTAGTGCTGTTTCGTACCAAAGAGATTTTTCCCAAAGATAACAGATGAAGTGAAACAAGTTTTTCGTACAAATATTGAAGTACATCTTTCTAGTGCAAGTATACTTGGAAAAAAAACTCTGCTGTGAATTATTTTCCAAAAGGTTGATGGAAAGTTACTGTGTTGGCTCTGCACGCTGTCCTACAAGAGAGTGCTACAGAAGACAAAAGAACAGAGGAAGAGCCTAGGATCTTCGCATTCTAACTCCTCATCCTCATCTCTTACTGAGAAAGACCAGCATCATTCAAAACACCACCACCATCACCATCATCATCATCGTCACAGCAGCAGTCATCATAAGTAAGTATGTCAAAAATTACAGTAGCTGTTGGTGCCTCTTCCTCTCCTGTGTTCTGTTAGTGCTGAGATCATATCAAAGGAAAGAAGAAATGCCGTTTGAAGTACGGCATCAAAAGCAGTAGCAGAGTGTTGTTCTTCCATGCTCGGACACAATCCTTGTATTTTTACAGTTTGGATGAGGGGAGGTCAGCAAAAAGCAGAAATTCTGGGGTGATTGTCAGACTAGTTGATGTTAAAACTGGTAGCAAGTCTAGAAAAGAAACCCACAGAATGGCTACAGACCAAGTTACTTGGGGACAAGCTTGAATTTGGCTTGCTAAGCAGTAACTGCCATGCGATAACTGCTACTTTGTGTGCAGTTACCATGGGTTAAAAGGTGTGTATTAGCAGTGAGCACAGAACAGCTCAGAATCCTCAGCCTAACTTACTTCATCCTGACGTGTGTGCGTGCACATAGTTGCAGTTAAATGGAGAAGCAGAAGCAACTGTGTGGGATAACTCTCGGTCTAGGTACCAGTTTGTATCTCTTTGCTAATTTTCATTCTCAAATCCTGCTGGAATAAAGCAGTTTATGAGTGGCTTTCAAACAGACATAGGAAAATAACACCGTCAGTTCAGTTACTGGCAGTCTGATAACATTTCACACAGTTTTGTCCCACCTTTGCAGCTTTTCTCAGTATGCCGTCTCTGCCCGTGGGACGAGCAGCATGCCAACTTTAATGGACATACTAGTTTAATTATAAATCCCAGGACTGATTTGGTTTTTATGCTAGTATAATAGTAGCCATAACTCTTATTTTCATCATTAGGCTTATGGCAGCATAACATTATATTTATTTTTGCATTGGATAGTGCTACAATGGTAATGACCCTGCCCCAGACCTACACAAACACTCTCAGTCGAAGCTTCACTTTCCCGGTGCTTACAGCTTTCCGGTTTTACTGAAACTTGCCTAACTAAGTGTGACTTAAAAGCAAAATAAGATGGAATTATATTGTGAGTGAGGAGAATATTCCATACATACTTTCACTTAAAAAAAAAAAAATGGATTTTCTTTAGCGATTTGAAGAAGAAAATTATTCTTGTTGTGCAGACAGTCATTGTACTGTTCGTGTTTTCTCAAATCTGTTCTGAAAATCAAGTTACTAGAGGCTAAATCTAATTTAATGCATGTGGCAGAGCTATATTAAGGATTAAATTAAGAATAGTTAGCTCTCTACTACAGAATAGAGCTTCTAATACACTCAAGAATTATAAAAGTAAGCCTGTCTCCTTACAGATCACAATGTTCCCAGTTTAGCACCTTTTTTCTGTAGGCTGCCATGGGTCCATTGCTTCTGGTCCAATAAATACAGGACTCTTCTTCCCTCTCCAGTATTTCATTTATTGTTAAGGTGACACAATAGAGACAGTGAGGTAGAAATACACACTTATTGAACTACTGCATTTAGTGCAGTCTTCTACGCTTTACTATTCCTATATTGATGGTGTTTATTAAAATGACTTTTGAGATTATTGCAATCAAATCCAAAACAGTTTTGCTGTTATGCCATCCCATAAGCACCACTTTAGGCAATGTTCATATTGCAGCATGGGAATCCCAGGAATGCTCTTTTAGACCAGCTTGCTGAGTACAAGATTAGCAGTGTGAAGTTCACAAAAATTGGGAGATGCCAGAAAACAGTTTTAGCCATCAGTCTGGAAGTCTACCCCTTATGTTTTACAATAGCATAAACATTTAGCTAAGAATTATTTGTATAGCATCCTGATGTAGTGAGGAGTGATCATGAATAGGACAGATAATATGACCGTCCAACTGCAAATTCATAATTGGTCATTTTTATAATTTTTTAAAAAGCGGGGGGTGTATGGATTTTTCTCAAGTACAGATACCATTCACATCAACTTAGAAATAATGCCGTGTTCGGTCAGTTACCAAATACATTTTGCATATTTCAGAATCAGCAGCCTGAGTCCAGAACAAGATCAGGGACTATGGAAACAGAGGTAAATATGATATTATTTATTAATTTCCTTTTAATTTATCTTGCAGTTTCATTTAAAGGACTCTCTCTCTTGCATTTCTGGCTAGTCTCTAGCATTCCAGCTAGGAGCATGAGTTAGTTATTTAACATGTACCAAATGGTGATATTAGAGAGTGATATAGTATGAGGCTTTAGGTTTACATTTTGTTTGATTTCAGCCATAAATCCTCTGCAGCTATTCAGAATGAAACTCCAAAGAAAAAACCCAAACTGGAATCCAAGCCATCAAATGGAGATAGGTAAAGTTGTATTTTTGTAAAGCTGAGCCATTTCAACCAAATAGAACACTGGTTTGTGGCCAGTTGCTTTTTTTCTTTGTTTTCTTGGTCTGAAGAACGAGGGAGGTGAAACTATTGTCCAGCCAGACAGGTTTTTGGGTGGCATCTGAGTGCTGTCAGTCAACTAAATGACTTTATTAGCAGAAAACTGGCACTGTTTTCTGCTTTTAAGCTGTTTGGGGAAAAATTAAATAAAGCTTGTGTACGAGGCAAGAGTTATCAATGAAACAGTATTCCCTGACATCAGTGTTTTGTCAATTAGATGCAGGGTTGAACCTGTTGCTCTAAGCTGACCTAGTATCTAGAGAAGTCTTTTGGACCTTAATATGTGAGACTGAATCTTTATTCTGTCTCTGGCTAAACGGTTGGAATAAAAGTAAACATGGCTGCTTCAGTCGAAAGGTATTTGTCCCCCTCAAAGCTAATACTTAATTATATTTCTGCAGGTGTATGTAATGTGTGCCATTAGTAAGGTAATTTGCCAGTTGCATCCATTTCTGTCAGGTACATATTTTTTTTGCATTAGTCCTTAAGGATGTTTGTGGAATTATTAATTACCCAGTTTGAAATTTAAAAAAAAGTACTTTTTTGTTCTATTGATGTTGTAAGTGACTATTGTTTTTTGATTTTAGTAGCTCTATAAATCAGTCAGCAGACAGTGGAGGAACTGACAACTTTGTCCTCATAAGTCAGCTGAAAGAAGAAGTAATGTCACTTAAACGTCTTCTGCAGCAAAGAGATCAGACTATTTTAGAAAAAGATAAAAAGGTAAAAGTTGCACCTCCTTAATAAGAACTTTATAATTTTGTTTTGTATTTTGTAGACTCCTAACAATGTCAAAATGGTGAGATAAAACAAAAATCAGATACCATTTTTTATATAGCAACTAATCAGGTCTTACCTTTCAAAGGACAAGTTTGGGACTTTGGTATCACAAATATATTTTGGCCCCAAGTCAGAGGAATTCATCTTGTCTCACTTGAGCCATCGAGAAGCTAGCCATCTGGTTCACTGTTAACGCAGGCTGCGTGCCACAGGAGAGCATGAAATGCCAGACAGTGGTTTGTATGTTTTACATATCCTAAACTGAGCCACGACAAAGATCCCAGGTACCTCCATAGGCTGATGGGCACACAAGAAAAGAGTAGGGTTAAGAGTAGTAACCATTCTGAGTTTAGCGTGGTTTTTGTTTAGTTTTAAACTAAAGCAGCTGTAGCTATAGTTAATGAGGTGGTGTCTAAATTTACATGTACAGTGTATGAAAATGAAGTGTTTTGATTTTAGAAGATTGGTGGCGTGTGTCTAGTGTAGGTTGTCACATCTTTGTGGATGACCAGAGACTAGAAGAAAAGCTTGGATTAGATGCTTGGCAGTCAACGAAAGTTAAGCGAAATAGTCAGGCCTGAGTGGCTGCAGTGAAACTCATACGAGAGATTCATAGAATCATGGAACAGTTTGGGTTGGAAGGACCTGTGAAGGTCATCCCTCAAAGGATTCACCCTTCAAATAACCTAATGGCTAACAAGAAAATGGAAATAACTGCAAATACGTACTTTGCCTTTGTTAGAGCTTATTTCTCTGCAATCTGGTTGACTAGATGCTTTTCAGACACTGTCTGTAACAGTGGCTCTGGAGTGTCTGTTCAGGATTAAGTAGGTTGTGGAATTATAGAAAAAACAAATTTGCTATGTTTTCAAGTAAAATTTTCATTAAAGATTCATGGTGGCCTATCAGAACATTGATGGTTAAGAAAGGCTTGTTGATCCTGAAAGGAAAATGCTTTCACTTTTAAACTGTAGTTCAGTATCTTCATTTCTCCACTTAAATGTGTTGTGTAAAGGATATTGAACGTTTCTTCCTTTATGCCGCTGTTATACCTGGTGTTGGAAGTACTTGCTGTTTCAAGCCTTTAAGCAGTTAATGTGAACGAGCTGAGCAGTCTGTCATGGATTCTCTTTAGGTATTTTCTTCAAAGGACAGACGTTAAGGCCTTGATCTCTCTCTGATAAAGCCAGTAGAATATCCTGAGTCAGTAGGAAATTCACTTACCTCTTTTTATATTTGATCTACTGGGCAAAGCTAACAAAAGGGTTAGGTAAGGAAATGTCACCTACTTCTGCATTACCACCGCAGTAACTTGTTCTGTGCTGTTTCCGTAGGGAGGGCATCTAATGATTTTAGTATCCCCACTGCTAAGAACTATTTATTTGAGCTCAGAGTTCTTTGAACTTAAAGACTCCTTGAGGCAAGCATTACTCACTTTCAGAAAGTCACTTTCTTCAGCTGCTGCGGGGGGGAGAAAAGCTGAACACATCGTACAGTGTTTGCATAGCTGAAAATTTCACAATAAATGAATGCACTGCAGATGTTTTTTTTGACTGTGAGACAGTAAATATAAAGGTGCATACTGGGATAAAAGCCTGAGCCAGACCTGTGGGAGATTCCTGCTGAGATCTTGTCCCAGGATTTGTGCAGGGACAGCATTTGAACAGTTTGGAGCGCTCCAAAAGAAAAATCTCTGAAATGTATAACGTGTGGCAACAAAACCAACCCAGTACACCAGCTTTACAGACAAGCCTCGTTCATCATTTTTGTTACAAGTCAAGATCTCAGCCGTGTCGTTACCAGTGCTTGTTGTTTGCAGTGCCAGCCGGGTTTGGCTTTCTGGACAAAATGTTAGTGAGACGCCAAGCAAGGCATTACCATGGGGCCTTGAGACTTGATCGTTAGGAAGTGACCACGGTACGCTGAGTGTTCACAGGTAGCGTGTGTGCTCATGTAGTTGCATACTTTACCATGGTGCAATACCACCACGAGGGTTGTTTTGTATTTAGTTTGTGGTATGTGGTTTTGTACCGGATCCCCTGGAATTTACAGCAGCCGCAAGTACAAACCTTGAGCAGCGGTCTGTGTGCAGTGAGGTATGTATCCTTGTGCCGAGATACCTGCACTTTGTTTAGGACCGTTTGATCGACAGTTCTTTTGAATACCTTGTTTCTCTACCTGTGATTTGACACGTGCTTGAGGTTGGTGATAGCAGCCTTGGTAGTCATTTTAGGAATGTGTGCTCTGGTTCGTTGTAGCGGGCTGGTTTGCTAGCAAGGAGGCTTCATTTCCTGATAAATTCAAATTGTCCAGAGAGGTTCAAAGTAACCAGGTGAATCTGGGATGCTTTGAGGAGCTAAACTTTTTAAATAAGTGGTTCCTAAGACTTCTGGGTCCATACACAACAAACTGTTAGTAGTTCACCCAGCTGCACATGCCTCCAGAAGAAGAGTTCAGCTTCTTGGAGAGAAGGATATATGACAGTTGAGAAACACCTGCCTTAGTCAATGTCATCTGGATCTTAGGAGAGACCCACAGTTGGCAGCATTACTACACCATACACACAGAATTAAACCATAAATTAAGTCATTTTAATTACACATTGCTAATAACACAGTTTAATTCATTATTGTTCTGGGTTGAGAAGCAGTGAAACTCTGGAACGTATACGTCTGTTTAGGATAATTGTAGCACAGAAGGACACAGCGGAGTCCTTTCTGTTGTCTTTGTATGAAAGATTTTTCATGTGTTACCATACCATATAACTGAAGATTGTGATAAGCGTCTCACAGCTGAAAGAACAGCTAAGATTATAAATCATTAGTCTTGTTTTTTAATTTTTTTTTGTTGAAGGTTAACCTTCTTTATACCAAATCCTGAGCAAATGTTATGGTTATATAAATACAGTTGTTTTCTTCATATAAAATAGACGTACTTACTTTTCAAGCTACTTCTCAAGTGCTGAACTGTGCATGCTACAACAGTGAAGAAATACAGTGTCTCCTGAGATTCCTGAGGCTTCCATAAAGACTGCACAGATTGATTAGATGATGTATACTGTAGCAGTCCATGGAAGCTTCATAGAGTTTGTGTTTTCAGTTGACAGAACTGAAGGCAGACTTCCAGTACCAGGAGTCTAACTTGAGGACAAAGATGAACAGTATGGAGAAAGCTCACAAGGAAACTGTGGAACAGTTGCAGGTGAGTAATTGGTATCAACACTTGAGAAATACATCCTATGGAATTACGTATTCAGGCTGTTCACTCACAGCAATGAAATGCCCCCTCCCTGGAAGTGTTCAAGGCCAGGTTGGACGGGGCTTTGAACCACCTGGTCTAGTGGAAGGTGTCCCTGCCCGTGGCAGGGGGGTTGGGACTAGATGGTCTATAAGGTCCCTTCCAACCCAAACCATTCCGTGATCATTCTGTGATTCTGTAGTACCAAGTTCTTGAATGGTCATTACCATGTTGAACTTCAGATGCATTGTACAGCAGTTCTGCAGTCAACAGACAATCTCCATATGAATTAAATAAACTCACTGTATTAATTGCTTTCTAACTTTAAAAGATATAGGCTTACCTCACAAAGATATAGGCTTACCTTTCTCAAAGGTTATGTTAATTTTTTAGGTCTGTTCTCTGATATTTAATCAATTGTTAGCATGCTGTTGATCTGATTGAACAGCTCAGGGTAACACAACTGACAGTTAAATGTCCCTTGTTAAAGCATGCTTTATCAGGAAGAAAGCCTAAATTAGTTGCCTTATAAATCACAGACAGAACGGATACTCAGGGCAACACCTCAGATACTAAATTTTGCAATACAGGAAATGTGGTTGTCTTTTCTGTTAAAGATGGAATAGGTATATCAAAAAGCATACACAAATCTTTGAAAAGTGATCGTTATCTTCTTTGAATGTTGTTGGCATGCGCATTTCCAGAATTTGTTTCATAAATGCAGTGGGAAATTAGTGCATGACACTGCTATCTGAGACGTTTCAGTAATTCATAAAACCTTTTTTATCTGTATTGCAGGCCAAAAACAGAGAACTACTCAAACAGGTTGCAGCGTTGTCAAAGGGTAAAAAGTTTGATAAAAGCGGGAGTATACTGACGTCACCTTGAGGAACTGGTCATTTGTGGGGTTTGCTACTCAATGTAGATTTGAGTAATTTTGTGAAGCCCTTAAAATCCTGCGTAGTGGAAAAAATATTTTTGCACACCAGATTAGTTGGCATGTTTCCTACACGTTTTTATAATTAATACGCAGCTTTTTTTTAGTTACTGTTCAGATGAAATACTTCAACTGGCTTGAAGAATGTTTTTATTTTTTTGATATTGGAAACTTTTTGCCAGCAATAGTATTAAACGATGGCATAGAGAACATAGCAGTGCTCTCTCTAAAAGGACAACATGCAATAACAAACTAGGTGTACTTTTTACACAGCAGCAACCGAGTCTTTTAAAGTACCCTGATGTCAGCCAAGCGTTTATGAACCTGCAGTGACACTGAACACTGGTTTCTGGCAACTGCTCTTTTACTTCGTATCAAAATACAACTTTAGAATGAAAATCATGGTGCTCTCAAGTGAAACTGAAAAAAGGCATATATATGTATGTGTAAATACAACTGCAACGGTTATATTTAGTTCTAACAAGTAATTAGTGTTTTACATTCTTGTGATAGGGATTTACCGAAAGATTATCTATTGTACAGTAACAGAGGCAGTGTGGTTTTTGTAAGATTTACTGTAGATTTTTCTTGCAAGTGCCTTTCTCCAACTGTTTATTTATAGGAATGTTGGTATTTTGTACATAAGGTTTTTATGTTTTAAAATCATGTTTAATAAATGTTTTCTGTAAATATAAATGTTTGTACAGAGGAATCTGAAACAAAGATCAAAGTGGCTAGTGCAGTGCTTGAAGCAGCATTAAGAGCTAGCTAATTGATGGACAGTGAGTATTGGCTTTAGATAACCTTTGTAGCTTGTGTCTGTGTGGTATAGGACTTTGTTAGTGCTGCTCATGCCAAATGCTTCCTGAACAAAAACAAAATGTTTTTTGCCACACTGGAGTTTAGTGGTTTGTTTTGTTTATATATTTTTCCCATTTGGCACAGCACTAATTTTAATTCCATAGCAGGCATTGTGCTCCCAACGTTACCTGCTTAGCTAGGGATATCCGCTGACATTTTTTTGAAAAAATTATTCCCCATTGTTTGATTTAATGTACTTAGTTGTAACTTATGGTGATTCTTCTTAATGAATTACAAGATTCATAGAGTCATAGGTTGAAAAAGACCTCTAAAATCATCAAGTCTAACCATCATTCTCATCCCCCAGTAAATACGCAATGAGGCAAGGGTAGCCAAAACTAATAATGGTCTTGAAATTAATTAAGGGAGTGGATGTGGTGTCAAAGGGTGAGTTGTTTTAATGTTTTGGGTAGATTTTGATTCTAAATTACATCACTTTAAGTTTAGCTCTGCTCCTAATGGACATCAGTCGTATTCAGAAAGCTCTGTTAAACAAAATTTAGAATACCCCAAGGTCTCCATTCAGGAAAGTGAGTTACAAATCAGCATAAAGTGAAGTAGACCTGTCTAAGTGAAGGTTTAGTTCAGCTCTGGGTACTGATTGGTCACAAGGTAACTGCTTATATTTCAGTAAGCTTAACTGTGTAGAATAAGCTACACACCTTTTAATTAAAGAACTAAAATCTGAAGTTCCTTGTCTGTCCACCCATGTACTGAGCTATGAACACCTTTTCAGCAGTTCAAACAAGTTCCAGCAATGACAGACTACTGAAAAATTTGAAAAAATTAAACTAGCTTGTTTCATATGGCATACGTGTATTTTTATACTCTAAAATCAACTTTGTATGTTTATAAATGCTCCTCTTTAAACTTGCTAAATTAGGGTAAAGAATGCTGCTATCCTTCGGGGATGTTATTATTAATACACAAATTTATGACTTTCATTAATTCAGAGTAGTATTTCGGTACTGGGTTTTTTTCCAGTTGAATGGCAACCCATGTTTGGTGAAATTGATTTTAAAACACAGAAATGCATAGCAAAATGTTTGAAATAAAATCACTTAATGATATCTGTTGAAGCTGCAGTAAGGGCATTTTAAAGGAGCAAACTGAAGTTCTGTATTAGAAGTAATCAACTTTATAAATCCCAGTCTGAAAAATTTGTAGGGGCTTCACAGTGTTTAGTGCTAATTAAATACCTGCGGGTTTTCTTCCATAATCTCGTTTATAACATGAATTTTTCTGAAGTTGTAAACTAGCCAACTGAATCCCAGTCCTGAGAATAGTGTCCTGGAGCTGTAGATTATTGACATGATAAACTGATGTTCTTTAAACGTGGATCTGCGAGGAGATTGTTGTACTGTATTGTGCTTTTTAGCCTGTTTCCAGATGTTGATTAGCATTGACCAATAATGGCCACTTTGGCTCAAGTTATTTATGTATTTTAAGCCTGTGAATATCGCAGCCCCCGGTAGATAGTATGTCTGGATCTGTGTTCTGCAGTGAAGCTATTCAGCTGTCCACATGTACAGACTGTTGAAATACTGTACTGGCACACACCTGGCCGTTGACATTTTGTACCTTTTCTAAATCCAATGTTTCACAATAAAATCTTGTCAAAACACTAACCTGTCCTTTTAAAATTATTCAGAAATACATGTTTCATGTTAATCCTTCACGCTGTGTCACTCGATACAAGTCTGTGGCCAAAAGAAGGCGGAATTTCGTGTTTGCATTTGGTGTGTAGTTTTCTGGGAAGATTAGACACCTTGGACTGTCTACAAATTGTAGCAATCTAGAGCTTCAGATTCATTTCTCTTAAGAAAATGTTTTGGTTTTCTGCAACTTGATTATAATACATAGAAATATTTTCTTGTAGAGAGGAAAAAAGCCTCAACATTTAACTGAGATCTCGTGACATTTAATAACGCCTTCAACAGGCTTTTTATGTCCGGATTAACATCAGCACTCGCATTTAAAACTACCTGAGTGTCGGGCTTGGTCTGTTAACCGTAAGCTTGTTCTTGCTTTACATACGTTGTGTACAGCGAGGTGATTCTGAGGTGTGAAGTGACATTGGCAGTTTCTATGGCCGTTCCCTTTCATTACAGTTCAGAATGGAAAAAAAACCAAACAAACCAAAAAAACCTCAAGCAAACGAGAGGAGATTCTGTAGTGTTCTGGTCAAGGCAGTTATCTAGAACGGGGGCATCTTGGAGATTCAGAGCCCTGCCCTTCAAACTGAGTGTTTTATATTAGGTACAGTAATGAATAATATGCTATTCTTATATTGAATTGTTCTTAGCCTCATTTTAATGCAGATTTGCAATGGCTTTGTTGAAGCCATTTGCTTTTAAAGCCGAGAGCAGGTCAAAACGATGTGTGGTACCTGGTTTAGAGGTGTTAGAGGTGGCTTCCACGTGACGCATGCAAAACTCGTGTAACTGGCTGTGTAGCAGAGTGACTCCCTGAAAGAGATTTGCATCATTTGAAGCCAATTTCCTCAAAGCAGACTGAAGTCGATGCAACCTGTTACATCGGCACTTAGGTTGTTCTTAGTGGTCTGCAGGAGCTTCGGAAGTGCTGAATCCACACTGATTTGTTTGAAAACACTGAAGTTTCTGATTGCAAACTATGGTCTTAACTAACTTATAAACATGGAGTAAAAGCTGTTTGTGTCATTTTTGTTCCCTCAACGGAGTTAATAAAACACCAGCTGAAAATATGGCAACAGAAGATACATTTTCTCATGGAAAAGCTATTAATTAGTTTTCCTTTAGCTTTCCTCATGGAAAAGGTATTAATTAACATGTAAAATTACCTCTGTTGAATCCCACAGAGGTAGCAGGGGGAACCAGGCGAGGGGATCGTTGCGGTGGAAGGAGCAGAGGTTTGAGGTGCTCCTGGGGAATGAAGCAGGGTAATGCAGGGGTAAGGGCGGATGGGGAAGAGAAACCTTATAAATAAAAAAGAGATAGGTACATATTGCTCATTTAAGCCCTGTACTGAATCACACGGTTGGGTCTTTTTCCAAGACATGCAGGTATTTTCCAAAGTGGCAACTCGGGTAAAATGCAGCGTTGCTTAAGGGAGTTTTTTCTTTGTTTTCTTTTAAAGATACTGGAGTGCAAATCTGAGAAAAGAACAGAAGAAACAGCTTAATTAAATAGAAATACAAAGATGTACAATGTAAAATCCATCTTCTAAGCAGTCAATCATGCTGTTTAGGCCTAGAAAAAATAGTTTAACAGTACAGTATGCCAGTGTCACGGCTGGGTAAAGGTGTAAGTTTCAACATACGACCTGAACTCATTTTGTCTGTGCCCTTACAGGTTAGAGAGAAATCGTCCTTGAAAGCATGGCACTCATTAGCACCTGAATCATTGGCGTTTTCCCTTGCTTTAACCCAAACACAAAATAAGTCTGGATTTGCCCGTTTACCTTTAAAAATGTTCATTATAGTATGCTGGGACTGTTCTAGCTGACCTTCTTGCTCCTGGGAATTTCACTTCAGCGTCTTTCCTTCTGGCGGATGAAGGCACATTGACTGAGTGGGGGTTAGGTACTACGAATGCTGATGTATTAAACAAGCCAGGTGAAAGTAGAGATATCTTTGTATAGTACAAGGTTTTCCTTCTGCTGAGGCTTCCTGACTCCTGGCGTACTTGGAGAAGTTAATTTATTTTCAATTACAATTTGAATAGAGGCCGCCCAGATCCTGAAGAATACTAAAGGCTGAAGATAAACCTGCACCGTCATTGCGTACAAAAGATCAGGCTTAGAGGCGTAGGCAGAAGCCTGCTTTTGTGGTGACTCCTTTTGATTGCAGAAAGCTTGTGGACAAACAAAAATAAATTGGACCAACAAATAGGTCAGAGTTGCTTTGGATCATGGTGATCGTATTACAGATTCGGTCACAGGAATTTGATGTATTTCTGCTGTGGCTTCTGCAGGTGTTAGAATTTCAGCCTCCAGTTGTAACCCCACACCCCCTACACCTCCTTCTGTTTTAGTAACTTATAGCAATTCATTTTGAACTGAATGCTGAAAACCTGAAGATGTTTTCCCTTATTTGAATCGACAGTTAAATGTGTTTTGCTTTATTTCAGTAGAAGATGTAGTGCTTTCTCAATTTATCCTTCATCAGGTACGTCAACTCATGTCTTCTCATTTTATGGAAATCTTGAAGGTGACTTTTATTTATAGGTGTACTTTTGGAAACTTTATACTATCTTAGACAACTCTTTGCATAGTGGTTTGCTTTTTGCAGAATCACGTGCGTTAATTTCCCCTTACATTTATATGCTCAAAATTCCACTGCAGCATAAATGATAGAATTATTTCCAGGAATGTTTTTGTCCAGCTATGGTCTACTCTTGAAAATATTCTGTGACTATACTGGTTAGAATTCAACTTATAAAAATTTATTATTGACTAATAAAAAAATATTGAGCCAATTTACTAACAGAAAAGTGTCTTTTTCAGGAAGAGTTTATTCCTCTTGATAGATGTGAATGTAAAGTGAGGCATTTTCCTTCATTTAAGGAGGAGAACTCTACCACTTAAATTACTGTGTTGACAGGTATGATGCATGAGAACATAGAAAACCTTCCTACAAAGGATGGGGTTGTAAGGCTGTATTTGCTGGAATAACTTAAACCACTGCTGAAGAGCTCATACATCAGTCTCACTGACTTGACTGAGGCAGTCTAGTAGCACTCGTGCAACCTGTTGCAGTGCTGTAGTTGCACAGCGTGTTGCCAAGTGCAGCTGTGAACAGTAACTCCAGTCCTTCCTTCAGGATCTACAAGGATTTGCTTGCTGCTCGCTGACCTGACCCGGGAGCAGCATTCATTGACGTTATCTTTGTGCATGATACCTTTATATCTTACAACATCCACAAAAGCTTGCGCATGAGCACTCGTTTCTTCCTATTACTGGAAAGACATCAGATTTTCTTGTGTAAAAAAAAACCCAAATTGCCTTGCAAGATGCAGTTGAAACTTAATTCTTGCATTCATTGATCAAAGATATTTCAGTCTTCTGTAATAAATCTGCTCTGGTTTTCAGTGTGTGATTAGTAGCCCATAGTGCTTTTTCCTCTTGTTTTGCATTAAAGGTGATTATACATAACAATTTTTTTTTAAGCAAACGCACCTTTGGATCTTGTTTACCAAAAGTTGATGGAATTAACCTCTTCCTTTACTTCCTAAATGCTACATTTAGGAAGAGAAAATAGAGCTCAGTAGAAATGGCTGCCCACATAAGTTTAGCCACTAGATGCTGCTTAAACCACACACTTTCTCAGAAGTCTACGGTTCTGCTTTCTGCGCACCGTCCAGCATCCGCAGTGGGTAGCTGTTCCTGTTCAGATACAACACTGATGCTATAATGAGAATATCCTAAGTACTGCAGTAGTTGTACTTTGGAATGTAGTTTAGAAAATTTGAAATGTATTTTGGAAAATGAAGCATAGTTATATCAAGCATGTTTAATATATTTAAATATTAAAAAAAATATTTGGAACGTCATTGTGTTTTCTCTCATTGCTTTACCTCAAGAGAGAAAAATTTTATAGGTCAGAAGGCTGATCCATGGACTAATGCAGCTTGACTACCGTCACACAAAAGGCATTGTTAGAACTAAAAATAGACTCCAGGACTCCCCATGTAATGTGGAGACTGAGTATCTTTTCCCTTTGAAGGACCTGCTGTGGATAACTTAAAGTCTTGTTTAGTCACACAGATGTGCAATAAAACTGTAGCATTAGTTAGCTGACTTAGCAGCTGAACCTTAGAAACCATTATTAAATGTAGCTGATTTATTCATGGCATGGATAGCAACACAAAGGTGAGAAGAACATACTTCTGACATGGAACAATAAGGTCTAAGACTCACTGTTTACCTCTTTCTTTGAGTCTGATCCACTTCTGATACCGATTTTTCCCAGTCTGATTCTGTTAGATGTATTTGAAATCTTGTGACTTTCTAGTAAAAGAGATTTCTCATCACCATTTAACATATCATGTTGTTTTTAACAAGTCTTGGACTCACAAAGATGTAACCGTAGTAGAGGGGAAAAGTGTTTTCATTCATACACTCTATAGCCATTTTGTGTATTGTATTTATATGTTCTGTGAACAAGCTTAAGGAAGAGGACCCAGGCAACTGCAGAGTGGTCAGGTCCTCCGTGCGAGAGAGACGTGGACGTACCAGAGAGACTCCAGCGGATGGCTGCAAGGATGATGAAGGGACTGGAGCACCTCACATGTGAGGAAAGAGTGAGAAAGCTGGGACTGTTCAGCCTGGAGAAGAGAAGGCTCTGGGGGGTCTCATCGGTGTCTATAAACACTCGAAGGGGAAGAAAGAGACAACCAAGCCAGGCTCTTCTCAGCAGTGCCCAGGGCCAGGACCAGAGGCAATGGGCACAAACTGAAACACAGCAGGTTCCCTCTGAACATCAGGAAACACTTTTTTCCTGCGAGGGTTGCTGAACACTGGCACAGGTTGCCCAAGGGGGTTGTGGAGTTTCCATCCTTGGAGATACTCAAAAGCCATCTGGATGTGGTCCTGGGCAACCGGCTCCAGGTGGCCCTGCTTGAGCAGGGTGCTTGGACCAGATGACCTCCAGATGTGCCTTCCAACCACAACTGTCCTCTGAAATCTAAACAAAGCAAACCTCTTTTCCTTCAACTATTAAAATACAGTATTTTGTTATGAAAAAATAGATACGCGATGTTCTGCTGTGTTCAGTTTTTCCCTCGCCGTGTTCCGTTCATTTGAGCAGGACGGGAACACACCCCGACGGTTGCTGTGATGGCACTTCACCTGTCGGGCAGGGTGCTGCACTGGTGAAACATTTTCAGTTATGTGGGTGATTATTACATAACCATCCAGATAGTTTGCTGAGCTTGTAAAATAAATACTTTTGCATCAAGAAGCATTTCTATAAGCTATTTCTGGTAGCAAATTTCAAGTAAACGGAGCAGGGAGCAGTAACTTCCGATCTTTTTCTTTCCTGTTAATCTGTTGCCAGCATGATAGAATTCCTATACTGTGCTCCATCAGAAAAAGTCTGAGAATAGTAAAGCTCCCAAGAGTACTTATCTTGCTGTCCAAATCTTTAAAGCCCTTTTGCGTTATTTTCTTTGTCTAGTAACAGCATTCTAAATAAATTTGGTATGCAGCGTGTAGGACATCAAGAATATGTATACTGTTGTGGTATATTCCCTTTTATCCCAAGCCATATTATTAAAGGTGTCTGGCTGAAGCAGAGTAGTGGATCACATTCAGTGTGTATCCCTGTTCTCAGTAAAGCCCCAAGCACTGGGCTGTTTAAACAACTTCAGTTTTCTTAAAAGAGGTTTTGGATCAGGCCTTGCATATTGATTTAAACTTATTTTGCATGTGCATCAAGATCATAAGTCACGTGAGTCAGAAAAGCGGTATTTTGGAACTGTTGGGGTTTATTATGTATTTATACACAATATTTAAATTATTATGTATTTTTAGTCTATGCATTCAGTTCAAAAAGCCAGATCAGAAGTATGGAGTAGTTCCTCATTCTTTCCATGTGTTGGGAGAATAGCGTCCTGCAGTTGAATGAGGAATTTCATTTTCCCTGTGTTTTGTTGCTGTGACGTGAACAGATGCATTTTTGTTCCTGAAAAGTATCTTTGCAACAACTCACAGAACATTATTCCTGAGTGGAAATACAGGCAAACAGAAATCACAGCAAAAATCAGACAGCATCTTAATCCATTTATAATGCTGTCATACTTCACATTTTAAGTGGAGTAAAAAGAGGATTAATCCAGATCATTTTGCAAAGCAGTAAACAGAAATTTGATGGTGATTCAGAGTGCACTCATAAACTTAGTTCTACTGTCAAGATTGCTATCAGGCGTATAAACAGGTTTTATCTCATAAAAACATAAAATGAGTGTGTTTAACAAGACGGCAAAACAACATGATTTTCATTCTTGGACTACAGTTAGGAACACAGATATTGATATATTATTTACCAGAATAGTATCAGAGCTTATGAAAACACTAATTTGTCTAGTCTAAAAATATCTCTGCTGATTCAGTAGAACAAGAAGGAATTTTTTTTGTTGGTAGTTGATACAAAACAACCTCTTGGCAGGTAACTTTTTAACCCCATTGGAAGTTTTCTGTAGCCTAATTTCTGTTTCTTAAATCTTTCTAACATTGTAATCTCAGTTGCATTTTGTGGCAAAAAATTCCATGAATTCATCAGTTTTATCACAATTTCTGTGAGGGTTCTTTCTTAGTTAAAACATTTATTGGCTTAGAATTTAAAGGCCGTAACTCTGCCCTCCAGGATCAGCATATGCAGAGATTCTCTTAGTATTTTTATTCAGTTAAACTACTTTATTGCTAATTAGCACCACTGACTTTTCGCGGCAAGATTTGTTCTTCCAGGAGTCGATAGGTTAGTCGCTGTGCATATGAAAAAAAGGAAAAAGCAACATCAGCTCCTTACTGTATAAAATACACTTCCATCTTCTTGACTCTTGCTCTAGTGCTAGTTTTACCAACAGTAAAAGTGCCCAGTTTGGGTGCTGGAGCCTAGTGCAAGAGCTGTTCTGGCCCCCCCTGGAGCAGCTCTGCTCTCCAGTTCATCCCACCCACTGGGCTGGCTGAGGTCCAGGCCACATCCACCCACCTTCATTCTCCAAGAGGCTGGCAGAGGCTGTCCATGTCAAGCCACCACATGTTTCTCCATGGTGGAGCATGAGAGAGGGAGGGTGAATAGGCATCCAGCTGTCCTGGAGGAGGGGTGAACAGATCCATGTCCCCATACTTACCTGGGGGTGAGAAGATGCTCTATAGCGGTGGTTCCCGACATAAGGTCTAGAGCCCCATGGTTATAATTAAGTAGCTTGGAGCTGATCTGCAAATGTACAGTGCCTTTGCTACACTTCCAGTTACGCATTAGTTGGTGAGTGTGTCTAGTGGAGTGTACAAAGTCTTAAAGATTGACAGCACTGCAAAATCCAGAAAGTTTGGAAGCAGCGCTTCAGAAAGCACTCTGTTTTCTGAAGCATGGGATAGGGAATTAGAATTGCTGGGTGCCCATCCTGGTGAGGACTTTCTCTCTTGGTCCCTTTGTCCCTTGAAAGGGTGTTAAAAGATACACTGTCAGCCTAACAACAACCACTTACTGATGGACAGTCAGAAGTTGGAGGCCTTGAGTGAGCAAATACAAGAGGCTCACTGAGAAGGAAGAGGCAATGCAGATGGAAGACCCTTGAGGGGGAGAGCAGACTTTGTTCAAATTATGTCTCCACTAGCTAGTTGAAGATCAAGTTGCGGTGTTTTCAATGACCAGTTCTACCAAAACAGACTAAACATCTCTGGCACGTTCTTAAGGCCGTTCATACTGCCCAGATTAGGAGGACAGTCAGTCCAGGCTTTCTGTCAACTTACCAGATTCTTCTAACGAGCAATTCAGAGTAAAAAAAATGAATTCTCACATTTGTCCTCTGGATGAGCCGATTTTGCATCATTGTATATGGGTCTTAATGTCCTAACAGAGGGAGTGCAAATGCTCTTGGAGTAACTTTTCCAAAAGAGGCCTCAGTTTGACTTATTTCTTGAGCTTCACTGCACATGTAAGTTCTGGCCAGAGTATGCTGATATATATTACCTCCTGTATTCCTGCAGGAAATACTTGTTTCTTTTCATTTTTCCAATCTTTCAAGATGCAATTGCACTCAGTAATGCAATTTCCAGGCTTAAAGGCAGAATTCTGTGCCCTGCTGACCCTACAATAACGCTGCTGAACAGACCTTAGTGGGGGGGGTGTGTGAAGTAAGGAGTAGCTCCAATTTATATAAATTATCTATTAAAAATTATATCAATTATATAAAAATAATTATATATAATATACTATATAGTATTTTACAATGTAATATATTGCCTAATATATATTATTATATATAATATAATTTTTTTTAATATCTGTATGAAAGGTTTGTTTACCTGCCTTTTCTCTCGCCCAATGCAGAGGTGGTGGGATCAGTAGCATGGGCCCTAGTCGTGCATTCTATCCTTTATAGACTTGTTTTCTCTCTTAAAATCAGGGTGGCTCTTTCCGCTCAGCTCGCCTCTGATCAGTTTGTAGACATCAGCAGGATTGTTCTTTGGTCTGAAACCTGAATGGGTGGAACAGGGAGTGGAGAGTGCTTTGGTTTTGAAGTTGGGGTTTTTTTTGTAAAAGCCTCTTTTCCAAATACAAACCTGTCACCCAGTGCATCTCTGTTCCTGCCCATAGGCGGGGAGGGCCTGGGACCTGTTTGTTTCCCTGTCCTCTCCAACAGCCCTCATGTTGATGACGGGTCCCACTCCACACCTCCAAACCCATCCCTTGGTAAGCCTCCCCCAGGACACCTGCCCAGTTACGGTGCAAACTGATAAGTGCTGTGAGGGCTGATCTCTCAAGGCACAGGCAAATGCTTAAGTAAAAGTGAAAAATACATATGTAAAGTGTATCTAAGAGAATTAATACACCTCAGATGAATATTTTGCAGTCAGCAGCATACTTCTTAGGCCCAAACCAGTCTCAGAACTGTAGCATAGCAAAAACAGAGAAGGCAACCCCAGCTGGAGCGGGGAGAGCAGACTAGTCACTCTGGCAAACGTAGTTAAGAGATTTCATTTCCTATATGCCCCAAGCGTGCTGTGTCATAGTTAACTCATATCTTTGTTTTTAGTGCTACTGGATGTAACGTGCTGAACTGTTTTCTCCTTGGCACATTCCTCTTATTCTCCGTGATCATATTAACTTTTTGGAATTTAAATAAAAGAAGTGAGCAATGTTTTGCTGCTGATCTGCAGCTGCTGAGTATGATGCTGTGGTCCTAAGTAACACAAATTCTGCATCGCTGTATCAGCTAGTAGCTGAGCTTGTGTACTTTAGAGCATTTCTGCTTTCTGCTCTGGGATACAAAACATCATATGTGTTTTGCAGTAGTAGCATATTTCCAGCCATCTGCAATTGCCTCCTACTTGCATATGCTTAGTCACTGCTTACAAACACACACCTTCTGCTGAACTTTAGAATTATGCTCCCCGTTAGTAAAGCTCATTATGTTTTCAGCCCTATGGTATTCTACAAAGCCTTCTTTGACAACATTAGAGCCCAGTAATCCAGATTTACATCCAAGGAGGCCAGAGAAGATAATTTAACCGAACCATTATTGTAAGTACTTACTTTCTCATGGGATCCAGTGACATTTTGATAGAAGTTTTGTTGTTGTCATGAGTTAAGCCAAGTAAATGAAAACATGCTAGTATGAAAAAAAGGAATTAATTTAATAGTGGTAAAGCTGAAATCGCAGGAATACTCTAAACCAACACAATTTAATAACTCTTTTACTTACCCTATATTTTTAATATAGCTCTTATATGACCCCTCATGCCATTGTGAAGTTAATACTTCTCAAAATCACGGAGTACTCAAAGGTGTGCTTAGCTCTCCTCTCAAGTCACCAGCTGGAATTGATTGTCTGTTGTTGACTTGTCTATGAGTCTGGTTTTTCCAAAGAGGATGTCTGGGGAGAGAGTTTGGCTGCCTCTGAAGGTATGAGGTTCACGACTACCCAGATTTCTGTTGGTAGCGATTTTTTGAGTTTGTTGGGAAGTTTACTGTCCAGAGAAGTCTGCCTCCTCCTAACCTGACATTAGACCATTTAGTCAGGCAGTCACTGTTAACTTAGGGAGGAGTTGTTTGGTTCAGTGATCTCCAGGGCCTTGAAGCTGAGGTAACACACTCCTCCAGGTCTTCTTCCTCTCCAGGCATCAGCCTTCAGGGCATGGTGGCAAGGAGCTAAACGCCATGTTGATGTACTTTGGGAAGCCCATGTCTCCTCAACAGATGGCTTTCTGGGATCTGAACCAATGCTCACAAGTGGGCAGTTTCATCCTGAAACAGGGATGAAATGGGGATTATGTTAGCGTTCTAACAAAAATTAGTTGTATTTGTGGAGTGACAACATGTCTTGGATACTTGACTCACTTCTAGCCAGGACAGAATCCCAGAAGAGCAACCAGATACTGATAGCCAAGGTATTCTTTCCATAATCACAGCCATTTAGAAATCCAAGAGCAGTAAAGAATGTCAGGCTGCAGACCATCTTAAGGATTTAAGTATCTTTTCTCCCTCACTGTTTGATAGCATGGAGCTTTTTAGAAGAACTTCCTTTCCCCCTAAATTACTTCTTTATCACTTCCATATTCTTCCAATCTATGCCATTTTATAGTGGTCTAAGAAAAGCCTTTGGTAGTACATGTAGTTGAACTATTACTGGTATTTAAGTCCATGCTGCTACATAAATTCTTCCAACCCCATTCCTGTAATGTTGAGCTTGCAGAGGACTGACATGCAGCTATACAGGCAAAACTGCTGTCCTGGGCTATCCTGAGAGAAGTCCATGAAACCACTGCTGCGTAATCTTGCTCTTCTTTCCCACTTTTGGCAAAAGAAGAAGAAATAGTGAAGTCCACAATAGGTTATGTCAAATAGTGCAAAAAGATTTAGTAGCTTGATTCAGGATTTACAGTACATGTTCATGACAAAGAGGACAAAGTCTGTTGCTGCTTGCTGCTCCTGTTTGATCCGTGTCCTGGCTTTGTGAGAAAGGTGCAGCTTGTTGCCAACATCCTAGAAGAATTGGCAGGCTTCCTCAGGAGCACCCTGCATGCTTCTAGAGGAGGAATATTACTGCGTGTTACATCCTGCAGGTTGAATTAAATTCCATGGAAAAAATGACTCCTTATGAAATTCAACCACTCTATAAGAGAGTATTTTAGAAGCTGTTTTATGCAACAGAAGGCTGTATCGGGCAGAAGTACATGGTTCTGATGCCCAGAGACAACGCAACTGTGTAATTCTGTGGCTGGTGAGCCTGGCTGATTGCTCTGCTGTGTTGAAGCTGATGCCTGCACAAGGGAACCTGGGAGCATGGACAGCTGGGCATGTGGGGAGATAAGCTCGGCCTCTCCAGTGATCGTGCAAATCTGCGCCCGTCTATTCTGTTGATGAAGCCATACTCACAAACTCTCCATCCTTGCTTCAGTTCTCTACCGAGGCAAATAGCTCTGCCTATGAAAATATATTAAGCAATGTGAGATGGTGAAACACCAAAGTAATGGGGAACACTGAAGTATTTAAATGGCTAAATAGAGAATGTTGTAGTTAAGACCCAGATTTTATCTTGATATTTACGTAAAACACTCTAATTATGTTGTGACGAATAAAATACAAGCCTTTCAGAAAGACTAAGAACAAAACATCTTGTCTCTACACTGAGGCTGTAGAAATAATTCTTCAGATGATGAAGAATAAATGCTTTTTATGAAGCAACAATACAATCAGCTGGCTAAAATAATGAGCTGTTTTGAGAAATTATCAATGAACAAAGCAATCCTAAGGGAGTAAGAGACCTCAAGGGAGGAATGAATGCCTTGCAGAACAACACCAGAGCGAGTTCCTGGTTCTTTTCCTCTAGGTTTATATTCATGACTTGCACCACTGTGAAATTTGTCTACAGACACTAATTTTTTTTTTTACTTTCACATAAGGAAACTAGAAAAGCACACGGATAAGGTAGATAGAACAGAAGATATTGGGGAAAAAAATCAGTCAATACAGCTATTTTAGTAAAATACAGGTCTTTAGACTTGATAGATACATGGACTGAGTAGCACAGGAAGGAAAAGAAATAGATCTCAGTAAATATCTGACATCGCTCTCTTTTTATTACATTGGTGGAAAACCACTCAACAAAGCAGGAGAAAAAACCTACAACTTTGACTTTTAACACCTGCAAAGTAATTGGAGAAAAAAAGCATTTTCAAAGCTCAGATTAAATCAGATGAGTGTACTGATTAGCCTTAATTGCTGTTGATAAAGGTAGGAAATTAGAGGGGCTTTTAGACATTTTTGTTACCTTAAAACCTAGCTGAACTACTTGCTGAATGCTAGATATTAGACACATGCTTATTTCCTGTTGTATTAAATCTGAAGTAATGGAAGGAAGTTTTGAACTTGATCTGCAATAGTTTTAGGAGAGCTGGACTGCTTTTCTGGTTCCTCTGCCAACCTTCTCTGGACTTCACCTCTCCTTCTTTTAGTTTCCCTTCTACAGATGGAGTTCAGATTACTTCCTCCCATGTTCCCTTTGTCTTCCTTGCCTGTTTAGAGATGCTCACACTTTTTTCATATTCTCCTTTTCCTTCTGGTTTTCTCCTGCTCATTGTGGAGAGTAAGAGGAGGATGCCCATCCCTCCTCGCCCAGGGTGGATGTGGGAGGGGGTGGTTCCAAGAAGAGAGCAGGGTAGTAGGTGCAGGTCGAAGGGTCTTACGGATCACGGCTGGGGGAGGCATCAGATGGTTACAAAGGGGCTGAGGTATAAAGAAGTGTTGAAGCAAAAGGAATCTTCTGCTTTCCAGCATGTGTCAGAAACTTCATAGGGGTGAGGGGTCTTGAAGGTCCCCCTCTCTCTTTTTCTGTACATGGATTTCTCAGTACTTCTCTGTCCTACAGCCTCACTCCTGCCCTTCCCACCACCTCCTACCCTGGCTCCGACTGACCTGAATGGTTGAGAGATTGGGTCCATGGTTCTCTTTCCCAGTTTGATTTTCTTAAAAGGCATAGTTGGCCCACCTTTGTCTGCTTGTCTGTTTAGAGCCCTGAGAGATTAGAGTTTACTGCAGGGATGGCTAACACCATACCGTGGAGTCTACTATCTAGAGGTAAGATCTGCATGTGCAGAAGATGCTTCCTGTTCTTATTATCGGTGTATGTGTAAATGTTGGTATTACTTGAAACTTGTCACCCTCTGGTGGTGGTGTAAGCAAGAGTAGTTTGGGAATCTCCTTCATGTCCCAGTGCAGAAGGGTGTGTTAACTTCATTTCAAATCAGATGTGCTTTCTTTGTGCCAGTCCTCTGTGACCTTCTTGAATTAGCTGGTACTTAACCTTCATTTGCCTATCATTATTCCATAACTGATTTGCTGTCATTCTTGATTTCCTGATTGCAAAGCACTCTTCTTATTTAACACAGCTATATATTGCAAGAGATAAGCCATACTTTTGTGCCTTACAATGGTACATACCAGAAGACTGTCAATAGGGTGAGACGAAAATGGAGACACCAAGAGGTTTATCTCATAACCTTTCTTTCCTTTAAAGGGTTCATAATTTGCTTTTGTCTTTTGCATGATTTTTTACCGTTCTTTGCAAAACACTTACTTGAAATTTCCTTTCAGATACAAGTGTACAGAGTTCATTTTTCTTGGGTGCTCATGTTCTGAGTCTGTGCTATCAGTTTACATTATCTGTGTCTACTCCATAACCACTAACGGCTCATAGCTTACAGCATTTCATTCACTGCTCTCAGGACTCTCTTTTTTCCAGATAAGCTGAGGATTTGTGTATTTCTGTGCCTCCTGGGCATGCGAAGCTCTTATGTACGGTCTGGGAAACTGAAGATTATTTTCATTTCAGAGAGTGATAAAAGACAGGGAAAATAATCCGAAACCTACCAAAATGTGCATGAAATCTCTAGCCCAGAAGCTTATATGAAAAATCATAACAACCCTTGATTATCTCAGCCCTGTTTTTCTTGCCCCCAATATTCTCTTTCTCCTTCTAGTCATTAGGGTAAGCACAGTAGGCTAAACTCAGTCCACTGAGAGGAGCCATCATAAGGCTTCTGCATTACTTATGTCTCACTTGAGTCTTCAAATCTAGCCTTTTCTACAGAGGTGAGTTTTACCCAGTGAGCGCTGGTGCTTGCCTTGCTGTGTAACCATCAGTCTCTCACACAGCCAGGTCCCTGTAACAATATTTATAAGCTCTTTCACATCTAACATAACAGTTTGCTCTCCAGGTTCTCCAGGTTCTCCGGGGCTGTTGTTCCCCCTGCTCCACTGGCTGTATGCTGCTGAATGAGCTGCCTTAGACATTTCAGTGCCTCAGACGCTTTGTACAACTGGCAATTATAATGGTTGGCCTTTGAAGATGGTGCCTCCTAAGCCTTGTCCAGATGTTTGCTGTCTTGCCTGGTGTGACTGCTTTGGCCTTTCAGTTGTTTGCTGTTCAGTTTTGGCAAAGAAAGGTTCATGCTTCTTTGCCCATTCCTTTTCATTTTCACTGTTTATCTGAAAGTTTCCAATTCACATTCGATACAGAACTCAACTTTTGCCACATATCTGGTAAATGCTTTTAATCATATTAATGTGTATGAAAGCTTACAGCAGTTTCTATTGCAGGACTTTGAGTCATGCATGTGTTTTCCAGTATTTAGTTTATTGTTCTTTTTTGTTTCCTGCTTTTCTTGAACTTGAAATCTGATCTTAAATCTTCCAAAATCTTTTCATCCCCAAGATAATAGATTCTGCAATTAGTCATTAAATTACACGCATAATGCACTTACTGGAACTGCCTGGAAATTATGTTTTGCTCTTGAAGTATCTTCCCTGTAGGTATCTGAAAGGTTATCACATGCTGACCTCATTTATACCTGTTTGAATCCAGAAAGACTATGCTGAAGGCAGAGGAGACACCCTCCTGTTAAGTTCGTGTGTTTAGGACAAGAATCTGGGCCCAGCTTGTTTCAGCTTTTGTCTCCATTTCTGGGAGTGGAAGAAGTCTCTTCCTTGTACAGTGATGATTAGTAACTCATGCATCCCAAAACAGAAAACACATTTGAACAAAAGCAGTCCTAGCTCTTGCTATTATGTTTTTTAGAGGTGATAATTTGTCTCAAATTCCTTTCATTCTCCTAACACATCTTTTTCAGAGGAGCCATAATAGCAGGAACGTTGTTACTGTACAATAGCATGATTAGATGCTGATATTTACTGAGCACATTCTTTGCATGGTAATAAATAGTTGACTTCCACTACAAACCTGCACGTCCTGAATGTTGTGTGGAAGACAGTATGTTTCTTTCCTTGGAAAAGTACATTGAAATTAAAAGCTTATATATAGCTCATTTATTTATTTCTTAAAATTCCATATCAGAAGAATCTTGCAATGAGTTCCTTATCACTCTGTGACACTTCAGGTTTCATGGAACTACAGTCCTTAAAGTGGTTTTAGATGTCTCTGCCTATCTTTTATTTGGGAAATGCTTCAAAAGCTGTTGTGATAATACCATTTCAGGCCAGGCTGGTAGGCTAAAAATCAGTTTTGAACAATGGATAGAAGAACACAATTTTAAAATATACGTGTGTATGGAAATGGAGAAAAATGCCTATCTATAGATGTTCACAGATGATGTAGAGATGATTAAGCTGAGGTGATGAATTGTGGAATGGGCTGGTGACAGATTTCTCTCATTCACTGCTAATATGACAGTATATTTATGTCATGCCATGCTTATAGGAGGTCAGATTAGAGGTGTTGCATGTGGTTAATTGTTCCTAGGTCATTACTATTTCATTCTGTGTCACTTAAAGCTTCTCTTTCTTCCAGTAGCCTACTTCTGCTTCATCTGTGCCTCTCATCTTCTCACTGCAACTTTCCCTTATGGTTTGCCAGTAGCATCAGCTTTGACATGTCATTTGTCCTCATCTCCCAAAAATTGCCTTTGCCTTTCCCTGTACTCCTCCTATCCACGTGGCCTCTGCTTGTTTTTCATGGATGTCCTTCCATGCTTATGGGCTGATAATGACAAAGCTGTGGGTAAGTCATGACTGGTAAAATAATTTTGTTTTTTATTTAAATTCACACTTCATTATGTCACTAAACCTGTGTATTATCTGGAGCAGAGGTAGTCATCGTATAATTTCAAGTTTGCTTTTCCTTTTGTGAACCCTGCACTTCCTTGTCTGTCTGTCTGTCTGCTCTTTTTAGTGGGCCAGATCTCTGGAAGCAGCCACTGTGTAACATACAGGTCCCAGTTTAGCAAAGTACTTGACCATATGACTAACTTTAAGCATTTATTTAAGACATATGCTTATGTGCTTTGATGAAAGCTTTGCCAAGCAATTTCTGTGTCTTGCTGGGAAAAAATACAACAATAATATGCCAAGAATTTGCCTATGAGACAGTCATTAATGAATACACCGACATGGAGTATTTGCTTTTCCAAATAGGCTTTTGCTATGCATTCTCTTTTGCGCATGGAATTTCATAGCAGGGACATTTAAGTGATGAATAGCTAGGTAGCTTTGTTATGCTAGCTAGTAATCATGTGAAAGATCTCTGTATCATTGCAAAGGAATATACTGGAGAGAAAAAGAATCAAGTATGGAGCAATAATATAGTAAGTGAGATGACTTTTCATTTTTGATGGACATCACTCCAGCCAGTGCCAAACCAGTGTAAATGAGGAGAATCTGACTAACATTATTTAGAAGTTTGCAGTCCAAGCTGAATTAAGGTGCAGATTTTGTTGCAGCAAAGTCTGTTAGAAATCCAGTACTTCAGTCAGAAGAGAAGCCTGCAAGACTGCAGGGAAAGAGAGCAATGGAATTTGTCTACTCACTCACAGGGGGGAAGAGAGGGAGATAATATTTCCCTTTTCTCCTTTGCATGGGTTACCTATGGGGCACAGCTGATGGGAGTATTGTGTGAATGAGAAGCTGCACCCTGACTTGGGCCCTGCTCCTGCTAAATTCACTTCCATGTCACCTTGGCGATGCTTCCTCCCTTGCTTCTGTGAATCAGCCCACAGAACAAAGCTATGGTAATGAACGGGTCTCTAATTGCTTTCAGTCCAGACTGGCTGCTACTTGCTACTGTCGTGAAACAGGGGAGAAGCAAGAATTAACTGTGGCCATGTGAAGAGCCTCGTGCCACAGTTGTTGCCGGGACCATTCCTGAGTCAGTGCAGCCCAGGTCGCGTGTTTCAGTGTCCTGCGGAGGATCACGGTTATTTTTGTCCATCATTGATCTTCACTCCAACGACCAATGCTCTAAATGAACGGCATATGCAAAATGCTCATCCTAAGATAATGTTCTCCCCAGTGCTTGGGCAATAAATCAATAGAAGGAAAGCAGTGCAGTGTCACTGAGAATATTAATTTCCCTCAGAATAACAGATCAAAATGGGAATCCCCTGAGCGTACAAATGCGGGCAAGGAAACACAAACCTTGAAAGCAGGAGAAAAAGGAAGAAACTATGTCATCATGACACAGTCTCCAAATCCCAGCAGCTACTTTTCCAGGGAGAATTTTCCATGGTGGTTACCTACAGCAGTATGTAGCAGTCTGATAGGATTGGTGGCAGTACTTGGTGACCGATTTATGAAAGGCAATGCAATGGGTCTCTTGGTATTTTGAGTGCCTGCAGAACCTAAAGAGAATCCGTAGGCAAAAAATAAAACACTGGATTTCTGTATTCTGTTGCTTACAAAGCATCACTTTCCCCTAAAATTCTCTAAATTAAGTTTTTGTAGAAAATGTGAGGAAATTAGGTGTAAAAGATCTTGCAACATAGATAACTAAGCAGCTTACAGTATCAGAAATGGTGAAACAGATGTGCAAAGGAAGATTAAATGGTAGAATTCAGCAAAAGTACAGGATTTAGCATTAAACTAGGAAACAGAAATTTTATTTTCTAAGACAAGAGTGCTAATTCTGTGAGGTCCTCTGAGGTGATACTCAACCTCATCCATGTTGTTCAGCTTTAGGAGTGCTGGGCAGGTCTGTGTCAGAGATTGTTGTGGTGATTCACTGAAGCTGGAAAAATGTACAGTTTTCATTCCGAGGCAGAGAGTACCCTAGTGCTACAATCCTTTTCCAAAACATTCACCCAACACAGACCTTCATGATTTGGGATAAGGAATTTTCTCTCCCCTCAGTTTGGCAATGACTGGGTTGAGAAGAGTTGCCTTCCCTCTATAGCATGGTTCACTTTGTAGGGCTGGCCTGATTTTTATGTGTCAGACCCCTGGTTTTGGAGGAACTTCACACCATTCGTTTCTCCTGCTGCCTCACAATGGCCATTATAGTGGCAGCTTTGGATCTTCCCCTAGGACTGAAGTTTGTTAAAAGTGTTGTACGACTTGCAGCATGGGAGCACGCAGCATAGGTGGTCCATGGGTCCGTCAGGTCTGAGTGTGATTACACTGATGCAAGAGCCCTCACACAGGGCTGAGCTCAGTAACCAGCTGCATGGCTTATCCATTCGCAGGCTACAAGAGAAACTCAGGTGGCTGCCACTTATTCCTGAACTCCTCAGTCACTTCTGCTTGCCCAGGAAGATGGCAGCCTTGCATGCTCTGCACAATCTCTGCAGTACAACGCTCACAGGGAAAACCTGGGTGAACAAAAATGGATTTCCTAGATAAGAGGTTTCTCTGGAAGATTATTGAAGGGGAAATATGAAGGTAAATCCCTGGAGTCATGCCTTTACTGAAAACCAGTCCTGACTGCTGATAGTAACTGCGTAAATCCACTTGAATGAGAAAACAGTGAAGCATCTTTATTCTTCTCTCTTTCTTAACAGAACACTTAGGCACAAAACCCCATAATTTCCAAGTGAGTCACTGGAAAAGAGTAGATTTCAAAAGAACCACCATGAAGTTTGCAGCAGGTGAAAGCAGCCAAAAAATGAGATAAGGATGAGGTATTTCATGTTCGTAACCCAGTCAGCAACTTCAGTCCAGTCAGCTCATGCTATATTGCGTTCATGCGGGAGACTGTAAAATATGGTGGGATTTTATGGAATGAAAAAGCCATGAGCCTTTAGAACTACGAATGGACTCTAAGTCTCTTAGCTCATCATTTAATCTTTCCTTCAAAGATATTTCTTCTTAAAAGAGTGGAGTTCTTAACTGGCTTTGTCAAAACATACATTACTAGTCTGCACAATTTTAAGCAAAAATATATCACATTTTTTGCAGTTTGGGTCACTAAATGAATATGAAGAAGTGTGGCAGATTCTTCATCCTTGTATTTTTGCATCAGAATTGGATATCTCCTTAAAAGAATTTATCTAATTACTCCATTGAAAAATTATATGATAATCGATATAGATAAAGCCCTTTGCCATGTGTCAGCCTGCAGCTCAGACTTGGTAGCTTTAACTTTGCTTTTAAATCCTGTATTCTCTACAGCAGGACAAGATTCCTCAGCATGCTTTGAACTGTCAAACTGTGTGCGACTAGATCCAAATCTCACTGAAATCAGCGTGAGCCATTTCAATAACTTCAGTGTGCCAGGGAAGAGGTCCTTAAGGCATACGTTGCTGAGGCTGTTTCGTCTTCTGTGTCTTTCTGGAGAGAAGGGCATGATCAGTAACAAGGAATCTTACTCAACCCAGTGATGGCACCGTCTACGTGAGGGCTGTGACAAAGTCGCAGTCCTAGTGCCTACCTGTCAAAAAGAGCAAGGGCTCCAGGAAGTGCTCCAAAGCCCTGTAATCAAAGCCCTTGTTCACAGCATCGTGAGCCTCTCGATTGCTGTTGAAAGCTTAAGTGTACCCTTATGACGGTTAGGCTGATTGCTGTGTTTTGGAGCAGAGTTAAAGAAGCCCTTTGAAATTTCCAAACCAGAACCTAACCACCATGAGACGAGACAACTGCACCAATAATACATCTTATGGTCACCAAAAAAGGGCAGCTTGGCTCTCCTTCTTCTCCCTTGCTTCTGGCATTGGTGGCACTGAGTGTGACCCTGCAAGGGGCCAAATCAGCTTGTTGACACATCCTAAAAAATCAATTTTTTTGCCAGATTAGTCGTCTACTAGTTTACCGAGCTGTATTAGCTCACAGAGGGTTTGTACAATTACTCACAAGAAAGAGATGGGACTGCGCGGTTGCATGCATGAACTTGCGGAGCATATCAGTTTACCTTCAGAGCTGCGAGAAAGAACTCATGCTTGAAGGCTGCTCTTTTTTCCAGCTATATCGATGAGTCTGATACAAGCTGATACCTCCCTCTACAGACTTGCCTGCATTATCCTTAGACCATCACAGCTCCAATATTACTACTCAATAATGCATACAGTGATCCTTTTAGTCATTAAAGGAAATCCCCAGGAGCCATCCTGGACTGAATAACCTCTGTGAAGACCTTTGCAAAGTCTAGTTATTACGTGGAGTGGACAATAAAGGGAAATGAGGTTTACGTTTGCTTATCCAAAAGGCCAGAGAGAGTTCATAGATTATTCTTTGCACAGATAAGCTAGACCTAATGTAAACACTCCTCACTGGAAAGTATCTGCTGTTTGTTTTCCTAACTTTAACCATGTGGCTAGCAAAAGCAGCATAAGTGAAATAAAAGACAGGCATTTTAATAATAAAAAACCCAGTGCCTTTGAAAACTCATGTTACTGGCCTCTGAAAAAAAGAGTTAAAATTATCTTTTCTACTCACTGCATGAAACACATGCTGATGTGGCTGCAAAGCTTTCTCGTAACTGAAAACTGGTAAGATTTCAAGCCCATCTCATCAGATATTCATCATTACATTAGAGAAAAGCAGTCTGCTCATTTTAGTAAAACCACTGCTCCTATGCCCTTTATTTGGGCATTACTGATGTTATATCAGGTTTTCAATGAAATGAATGAATATTTGTCCAAGGGAGAGCTGGAGGACTGGAAGGGAAGGTTTTAATGCTTTCCAGTTCTGCTATAGACAATTCCAAACAAAATCCTTGGTGAATATAAATTAGCATAGCATGGCTCTTAAAAATCTCACCCACTACCCATCTGTATCTTTAGGTTCATAAAGATTTGAGGAATGAAACTGTATCTTCTCTGCCAAAGCTGTTTACAGATTATTTCAAACCAACCTGTGATTAATTTGTTTGCTCTTAACTGTCTTTTTCAAATGCGACTAAACTTAAGAATTAATGTTACCAGGGTCTTGACTCTCCATAGTAAGTTGTCCAGCTGTGCCCGGGTATTTTAGAGCTAATGAAAGTGTCATTTTTACAATAAATTTTCTTTGATAAAACTCTCCACTCACAAGAATAAAACTTTAATTTCTATTTTTTCGTCAAAAAATTGCAGCATGTTGGGGAAGAACCATGGGGCTGGGTGGAGGAGTGGCCCCAGAATGAAAACAGAAGACCTGGCTGTTGGAGCTGGTCTGATGCCGTGATGTGGTGATGTTTGTGATAGCTGCCGTTTCTATGGCAATGTGACAGCATGATTTACTGCAATAACAGAGAAAGTAAATGCAAAGCTTTTGTTTAACTTCAATACCATGACCTATTTGTTGATACTGGGGAGGAGGGAGGGAGAAGTTCTTTGGCTTCTAGTTAAGCACATTACTAAAGTGTCTTCAGTATAAAAAGAAGTCAATAATGGTGTTCAAATCTGCTTTCTGTGCTCACAGAGCTTGCAGAGTCATGAAGACCCAGCGCTCACCTTCCCTGTGATACAGAGCATAGGATATTTCTCTGTGCAGACTGCAACACCCGCCCATCGCCTGGCTTAGGAAAGCAGCACAGGCGAGATCACCGAGCAGAGCCAGCGGCTGTCGCTGGCTCAGGGTCTGTGCTGGGCTACATCTCTGTCTGGTGGCTGCAGCTTAAAGGTTGGATGAATTGCTGAACTAGGGTGGCTGGAGATGTTTGTTTCTGGAGTACCTCAGGAGGAGAGGGTAAAAGTACAGCACCAGCAGAGATGAAGAGGTGGCTTTATTGGAGTCCATGATGCCTGCAGGGTCCTGCTGAGGTGTGGTGGTGGTGTGTCTGAGAAAGGCTAGGGTTTGGGAGAGGAAGGGTGGAGATCCAACTTTATAGTGGGGCTCCCCAAGGCTGAAGGGGCTAAGATGGAGCTTGTGCTGGTAAACAATAACTGCTTCTGGCCATTGTGGTTGAGATGTGGTCCTCTGTACTGGGTTAGTGTGAAGGCTTGGGACAAAGAGGGAAACAAGTGTATTTGCTATGTACTCTTACAAGATCCACAAGGAAAAAGTAGAGGCTGGCAGGTAATTGTTCCAGTTTTGGAAGATCATTAAAATTGACTGTAACAAAGACTGGAGTTAACACAGGGATAAGAGGATAGGGCTGGGGACAGTGTGGGGGTCCATGTTTGGCTTTATTGTTGAACCATGTAACATCACAGGACTGAACTGGAGGCTGGTGTCAGACATGGGAATCATCTGTTGTTTGATTGTGGAGTAGGTGTGGCTGATTAGGATTAGGGGATTGGACGCCTGGGCTGGGCAGCTTGACTCTGCCGTCACCCCATTTCATCTGAATTTTTACTTTCTGCCTGTCCCTTGCTGATGTGCCCAGCCATCATCATGAAGGAGTGGGATCAACCAGGGTAACTCCAATAGGGGACCGAAGTCCTCTGGTATAATACCGGCTCTGCCACTGGCTGCCCACGTGAGTGGCTCTGTGGGGGCTGCTCAGCACCAAAAATGAGCAATGACGAATTGCCTAGTTTCCAGCAGTGCATCCTCACCTGAAGCTTTCACCTTACTTGTTTTGTGATGCTGTCCCATCTGGGAAAGTAAGATAATCCTGAGCCCTTCTTGTCATGGCCATGCTTAGTTTGAGTGCTGGGAGCCGGGAGGTCCTGGCTGGGGCCATGGCCATCTTGACTCCTTCAGTGTGTTACATTCACCCCTCGCTGTTTGCTGCTGAGCACTCCCAAGGGCAGGAAGCTCAAATAGATAAGGCTTCTGTTGACTCCACTAGGACTCTTCAGGAATATGTCTTCATTAGTACATTAAGCACAGTCTGATGCCAACTAGCACTGAGCAGCCTAGGGTCCCTACCATCAGGCTACCTGATCTTCCTGAACAGGGTGGCCCCGTGCCATCACTGTAATCCTTGCCTGTCCTAGGGACAGCTCCTGAACACTGCCATGCAGGTCCACACTTTTAAATGGAGGTACTGCTGCTCTGGAACAGTGTTAGTAAGATCCAAGCCAGCCTTTACTGTCCCTTATAAAATATATCTGATGTTGTGGTTTTTTTCTATGTAAATAACACGATATTGTACATCAACAATAAATGACATTGTTGAAATGACAGAAGGATTTGGGGATAATTATAGGGAAGAACTTACCTGTTTGCCTTCCTTATACCTTGCAATTATAGAATCGTGTTTGTTTACTCTTTATTTAATCTGCCCCAGTTCTTGTGCCGTAAGACCCTTTTGTGGTGTGTGCTGCTGGAATGCATTTGTAAAACAAAATTAGCAAAAAGGACACAGATGTTGCTCTGCATTCTCTTTTCAGCCATACAAATTGTAAACAATGTCTCCTTATATTAAGATGCACTTCTCTGTCACATATTGGTTTTAGAGCTGATTCTTTCAGTATGTTTTCTGCTTAGAGCAGCCTGTTATTGTTTAAATATTCCCACTACTGTACTCCATGTGAAAACAATGTTGCTTTCACATTCAGTGTGCATATCTCAAATCCATACGTATATTACTGAACTGATGCAAAGGCAGAAGAATTAATAACATCATAGAGAGCCACAAAAACAAACAACGCATTCCTCTTTAAAGTCTACACAGACAGAGATGACAAATGTATTTTGGCTTGTGTATACGAGATAACAGGGAGCAGCCCCCAGAGCAAAAGTGCCTTCACCGCTGCTACCTTACCTGAGCACGCTAACGGAGAGTCCAAGAGCTGGTGGTGATGGAAGCTGAGTTGACTTTCACCAAGACTTCATTGCAAAGAATCCTTTCTTACTGGAATACATGGCATTTGAAAGCTCTAACGCAGATTTCATAGCATAGAAAAGTTAAACTATTTTCTTTGTCCAAGATCACAAGAAATTATCCATATTTCTGGTATTATTTTCTTTTATAACTCTGACTTGCAGGCATTCTGACTTCTGTCAAATTTTGATTTGGTTGACCGTGGTTGATCTGCTGATAAGAAGATGTATTTAAGCTGACTGCTTTTTTTTTCTTCCCCTCCCCCCCATATCAATATCTAGGTCACATTGGTTTTAATTTGACACATGCTCCCATCAAATATATATTTTAAAGATGAACTGAGTTAAGATCATTACTCTCAGCTTCTGAGTAGACAGCAACAGATAACAGCACAACAACAGTGTGTGTGCATGGGGGGAATGGGTGCTATAATTGCCCCAGACTGGAAGACGTTTGTCATGAAACTGTGAACAGCTGTTGTTAAGACTCATTCTGAGCAGAAGAATGCACCTCCTGATGTTTCTGTTCATTTGAGACATTTCTGTGCCACATGGTGTCCATCACGCTGAGTGCTTTCCCTACGGGCTGGGTAGCTAATAAGACAGAGCAAGCTTTATGTTGAACAGTGAGATGTCTTGAGTCAGCATGTCCTATGCAATAAAAAGCTATGGACTTGAGTGGTGAAAATGAATTTAGGATAGTACAGATTTGCTGATAAAAATTTTCTCCAGCAGTGAGCATCATACGAAAAAATTAAATTGTCCACCTTGATCATTTTTTTTGTTATTTTAATTTTGGGAACAGGATATCATTTAGGGCTTTGACATGTTCTACAGTAGGACTTGAACTAGATTTTTAAGATTTTGGGGGGATTAAATTGCAGTTTGGGTTTTTAGTGGGGCTTTTGGATTTATTTTGAAGTTAGAATTGAGAATGTTTCTATAAGAGGTGCAGTCATCTGGAGCTTTATTAAAATAGAAACTTGCAGGAGGCAGGGTATCATTCTGTAATGGATCTTCAAATTGGGAGTTCAGTCTCGTGTTTGGGAAACTCAAGAGACTGACCGAGAATCGGCCTGTCTCAGGTAAAGGATATCCTTTTTGATGGACTGTGATGGATTTATCTGTATTAACCCACCACTTCGCTTCAGTGTTGAAGCTAATGCAACCAAAAAATCGGCAATCGTGAATCATTTTGGACAGAGCTTTAATTTTACCTTTCCACTTCTAAGCAGCATACCTGGGTTGTAAAGTTTCAGAAAACACACTTTAAAGAAGATCATAACCTGAGAGTACTTTCTACTTTATTATTCAAAGTATAAGACTGTTTTCCCAGCACGTCCTTTGATTTCTCTGTAAGTTTGGCAAGATGAAGCATTTCCAGACCCAAAGCAGCCATTTTGCAACCAACAGCTGCCTCTCCCTAGTCCAGCTGGCAAGCAGCTTCACCTCTGCTTTTCTCTTTTTTTGCTGCTGACATGTTTTGACTCCTTATATCTCCTGAAAACCATTAGACAGCCATCAAATGGCAGTCTTTTCAGACTGTGTTGGGGCTGAACTCTGGTGAAAGGTCAAACCGTTTCCAATCTTCCCCCTTCATATACAGCCTTCCTTTAAAACAGCCCTCAAAAAATAATCCAAATGCAGGCAAGAAATTTGCAGCTGGCTTCTATGAAGGAGCATTCATGGAGAGTGTGTGAGGTGATAGTTTATATAGCTCTCTTCATGAGTAGAGAACAGGAGCTGGAAGAGGTCCAGTTGGTGCCTTGTGCATCTTGTCATGGCTTAGTCAAGTCCTTCTCCTTCATCCTCAGGCTGCCGCTCCTTTACTTCTATTTCATTTCAAACTGTCAGACCTATGTTCTTCTTCCTGCTTGCTGTTGCTCAATCACTTCACTTTAGCAGCCAACCTTCAGATGAGATGCATTGTGCCTCAGAAGTGCCTATCATTCTCATCAGCTCTCAAGGAAGCTGAAACGACTGATGCCCGTGCAAACATCTGTCCTGCAGCCAGTGTCTGGAGACAGGAGAGAGATGGCACCAGCCTCAGCACTCCGAAAGCAATGGATTCATAGAAAAGGGTATTGAAAGCAATGGAACAGCACACGGCTTGCAAACATATCATCACAGCACAGCATGAGGTACTACTCTCCTTCATAAAGGCCAGGCATTTGTCACTTGCTTAGAACAGTTCATTAAAGAGACAGCAACTGAGCTGTTTTCATTTCACTGCTCAGCCCAATACCACGGCCAGTCTTTTTTTGCCCCTTACATTATTTGGCATTGAGAGATGACAACTAAAAGGTGGTCAGTGATTTAAGACACAAATGTGGGACACGAGAAACATGTTCAGTGTCTGCCTCTGTGCAGGTTTCCTGCAAGCTTTTTACAGGAGTCATGTTTAAAGGTCCTCAAGATTTTTTAGCGTTTTATTTCAGCAACTGGGATAAAACCTGCAATGCTCTTGAGGCTTCAACATTGACTTCAGCACAAATAGGATTTCACTTTCCAGGTATATAAACCGCAGCTGATCATCTGGAAAATAGGGGACCTTTCATTCCTTTTTTCTCTCTTTAGACCATCAACCGTTCAAGGCATTTTGTTACAAACCAATACAACAAAAGCCTGTGCCCAGCTCAGACCACGAGGCAGAAGATTATTACTAGTGCTACTCCTAACAGCTTGGCAAAGAGAACCCTTCACACTTTATATAATGAAGAGCTGAGAACAGGTAGGTATTTTGACTTCCTAGTTGCTTTGTATGTCCTGGCTAAAATTTTCAAAAAGTATAGAAGAATTGTTCTGTAAATACTGATCTTGTTTATCGAGCATATTGGAAGGATAAAAGCAGAATTTGCTCCGTGTGTAAGGGCATACAGGCATGCATGCACACACACGGACACACGTGCCTTGGAAGTTGCTTCCAACACCATAATGAAGCAATGTCCTGGAGCTGAGCTCTCTAGGTCCTCAGGGGAAATACTGACTCTGCTCTTTTCAATTTGCTGAGATGAAACATTTCATTTTTGAGTCTGACTCTGCGACAAGGCTGATAGCAGCTGTACTGAAAAGCCTGCCTTTTGAATAAACACTGGCTTGCTTATCCAAAAGGCAATAAAACCACCTTTGGTTTGATGGGTTCAGCTGCAGTGTTGAGTAATGAGTTGAAAAATAACATTGCCCAGACCTGTCAAGGCACCTCTGCATGATCAGGCTCAGCGTTACAGGAGCTGACAGCAGTCTACGGTGGGAAGTTACCCACTGACAAACCTTCTCAAACCCAGTCAGCCCAGGCTTGTGTAATACAAGTCACAATTGTCTCCCTGAGTCCTCTCTGAGAATGACTTATCTGTAAACCATCGGAAGCACTTCTGGAGCCTTTTCAGCTTTGATCTCCACACGATCACAACCATGACTTGGGCTATGTGGACACTGTGGCCCACAGGAGACAAGACATGCCCAGTGCAGCCTGTCCATCCCGGGCGCGAGACGCTGGTTTGGGCCGCTGTGTGGGGTGTCAGGGAGGGTGCTCAGCTCACCACTGCAATAACACCTGGTCTGGGCTGAGGCCACTCTGACAGCACCACGTGCGCAGTGGTGGTACTTCGAGCAACACTTGACACTTATTTTTGGCTCACCCATTCTCTTCAGAGTGGTAAATGGCCGCCTCTCTCTGCTGCAAAAAATGGCAAGCCCAGAAGTGGAGCAGCATTTGCAAGGTCCACTGCAGACCATGTCTTTTCAAATACCCAAGAGTAACGCTGCTGTTAGTGTGTTGTAATTCGCATATATAGATGAGCCACTTACTGCTGCCCTGTGGCAGAACAACATGAACATGATGCCCTTCTTTTGGGCTCTGGGCAGTGCTGGATCCTGCTGGCATGTGCTGAGCCTGCAGAGCTGGTGCAGGTCCAGTCCGGGAGGGGCCAGTGCTCTCAGCGCTGCCAGACCACCAGGAACAGGACTCACGGTCATATTTCCACCAGCAGCATGCAGCTGGAGACACGCATTGCTGGGCAGTGCCAGATGCCAGTCACCATCCCCATCCCTGCTCTGCTTTTCTGGCTGTGTGCTGCAGGATGGCACCATGTCGGGGAGGGCACTGCCCCGTCCCTCACGGTCACCCTCACCTCCCAGCTCACCTGCCCTCACCTGTCAAGGTGCAGCTTGGTGGGCACACTCTGCCACATATTTATTTAAAACGCAAGGACAGTTCCTTGGGACACTGCTGAGCAGGGTATGGGTGAAAAGCAACGCTGCACCGCACCACGCTCAGACAGGATTGCAGCCTGCACCCGGGCACTGGGCAGCACATCCCGGCACGTGCCCGGCCCCAGCAGAGCAATGCCAACAGGCACCTGGAGAAAGGCTCGTGTGCCTGTGAACTAACCCACTTTTCGAACTGCAGAAAAAGTTGTAAAGACCAGGAAGTAGACCCAATAAAAACTATTGCTTTTGCCTATAAAATGTGCCTTGTCTAGGTCCTTAAACTATCAAGGCTACAGCAACATTATCAATCAATGCACCTGTATTTCACTGCGTAGCCATTTTATATTAATCTGTTTTATTTTGTGTGAGATCCTCCCTGCAGTACAGGAAAGGTAATTCAAAACAGACTCAGGAATAACGGGATACAGTTTCTGCAGGGAAGCGAAGGTGACTCTTTATATAATCTTTAAAACATCGAAAAAATTAGATACTTCTTTTGCCTCGAGGACTGAAGCCCTGATGACATGATCCTTAATATGGATGAAACACATGAGAAGTGTGAACATGACTTAAATTGATCATGGCATTCCAAGTTAGGCTGTGCTTGAACAGTTTACTGTCATGGTTTATATTAAGGCTGTGTGCACAGGTAGTTTACGGAGCCTTATTTGATGATTAATGTCTGTTATAAACATGTATGGATATGTTAAATGTGTTACACATATTATAGATAGTATTATAGATAGATGCAAGCCATAACTGTAGGTAACCTATTAGATCTGTTAGTCTTTGTAAAAAAATAATTGTAACAGCTCGTTAGAAGTGAACATAACATGAAGAGTGACCCGGCTTGCCCTAGGATGGGGATGCTCTCATCACAGATGTTTCAGATAAATTCTCTGTATCTGTCAGCATGTTTCCTCACTTGCTCAACAGTTGTCCTATTAGCGCTCACATAAACGTTTTTCTGCTTACCTACTTGGGTTTGATGGGTAGGCCAAGTTTCACTTGGCTTTGTTTACTGTAATGTCCTGAAAATACCCCCACTATCTATGTATGGTCTACCATGTTCCAGAGACACTGTGCAGCTCTAGTCTGCAGGGCTGTGTGTAAGTAGCAGAAGGCAGCATGGGGCAGAAACCACCACAAGTGAAGGTGAAGCGGGTGCCAGGAGGAGCTGCTTGCTTGTCCCCAGCAGCAGAGCTCTCTGCAGGCAGCGTTGCGGCAGGCAGAGCAGCACCAGCACGGTGAGCATCCTTCCTCCCCCATCCAGCTCCCAGGCAGCACTTATGCATAGGGTCTTTAATACCGACTAAGAAGCAGTTCCTGACTCTCCTCTCCTGAGAAATCCCACCTCTCTCCATTCTGGGGCTGGTCCACAGTCTTAGGTTCCCTCTTATTTAATCCCAGTCTGGCCCCAGCACCCTGGGTTGCCTGTCCCCAGCAGTCAGAGAGTGCATACGATGTGGGAGCTGTGGGTTCAAAGCCTCCAGGCAGCTTGGAGTTCATGTCTCCTGCTTCCTGGGTGTGTTTTGTAACCCACGCTGTGAAAAGTGCCTGTCTCCATGCTCCCACAGAGGCTGTAGGAAATGAAGAGGCTCAGCCTCACCAACAAACCTGAACCCGAGAGAAAGGTGAGATTTCAGAGACACCCCACTTTTCAGCAATGCTGCTTGTCTGAATCCCTGCTCAATGTGTCAGCTCTCCTTTGGAGATGCTCAGCTTTAATATCTGCCTCCCATGTACAGGGAAGAGACACAAATATACATCCGTATACTGGGGTGCCTGTATCAGTTCTGGACACCACTTCGATGCTCAAAGCTTTAATGCTGCCACAGGCATCTACCTTGAATGACTTCTACATGAAGTACAAACAGAGACCTATCCCCAGTCCCAGCTACATCCCAACCAGCCTGTCTCCTCACCAGCCAGAAAACTCAATACAATATTTTGTCTGCCCCTGGGTTCCTCTTAAATACTGGTGGTGTCTTCCTTGGAGTCCACCTAAAGCATCTCAGTAGATGCCATGTGAGCACAGTACAGTCCAAACTCTGAACCTAGCCCTGCTTCATGCAGGAGGTGGGGCCAGGAGATTTCCACAGGTCCCTTCCAACCTACTCGTTTTCCTCTGATCAATGAAGAAACACCTAAAGGCTGATTTAGTTGCAGAAATGATCCTGGGGCCAGATCATGACCTGCACTGTAATGTCAAAGCAAAGCCCAGGGAAAAGTTCATCTGTACTTCCAAGATTAGGATCCAGCTCCCTTTTTTAAGTCCTGCATAATACCTTATTGTTACAAAACCCCTGAGAGTACTGTCAGACAAATCCTGCTACGTGGGAGTATATCGGTGTTATCACTGATAACAAAGTCACAAAGGTACGACTGGTAAGGAAACGCCCAACTTCCACTGAAGTATTGATTGCCATGGACTTATTCTGGATATGCCAATGTATTTGGAATGACTCAGCTGGGTTTTCTGGCTATCTGACGTACAATAAAAACACCACCACTTTCTTTTCTTTATTATTTAGCTATTCGTAATCAAAATCTGCAGAAAAAGAAATAGCCATCACAATCTGTGTGGCACACACAAAAACTTGAAGAAGACACATGTTTTGCAAAGTGCCCTATACATCCCAGAGGTGGACTGTTTGACAGAAGGGACAGAGTGAGCACCAAACGTAACTTGCCCTCACCCCTCCCTGAGAAGCATCTGCCAGGGACCCACACGTGTTTGTGGAAAGGCAGCACTTGCTCACATACCCTTGTTTGTCAAAGCTGCAGCAGGACAGCGTGGGGAGATGCCATCTCTCCAGCCATTTCAAGATTTATAGATGAACAACCGCACCTTGAAATACCATCCTCTCACGAGCCGGGCAGCCAGTCAAGAGCCTGGAGCATGCTTTCATGTGTGGTCAGTATGCAACTCTGATTTATGAGCAAGTGCTGCGTTTTGTACTGGTTACAGATGCCTGTCTGTTTTTGACAGCATGTTCTCATTGCTGTTTAAACAAAAGATGACTGTTGTGTTATACTGCTGGTCAGCAGGAAAACTGTAGTAGAATATGAAGCGAACAAGAGCCAGAGTTATTCTCTGTTGCAAAATCCTGTCTGGCAGGCTCATGGGATGTTACCGTCTACCGGAGATGCACTTCCAGCGTTGTACTGAGCAAGGGGCCAGTACTGTGGTCCCTACGGGCAGCAGCCGGCAAAGCAAACAGGCAGCCTGGCAGCGTTCCTTGAGTGAGCACAAGGAGGCAGGTTGTAGAGTTGTTTTTGAACGAAGAGATAGTGAGAGATCTAAAACAGGAAAGCCAAGTTTTGCAAACCAGTACAGTGTGTCCTAAAAAGCAGTAAACACCGTTAAAATGATTTAATGATTTTATATATGTGCATGCTCCTTTCCTTCTGGCTGGATTGTAACTGCATGGCTCCCATGTTCCTACAGCCAGCTGGGCACTACTTTGTCTTTTGCATCCATCCTTCTCATGATTCTTTCTCTTCAGTTTCAGTGTACAGTTTCTTCCCTCTCCCTCCAAAGAAGCCTCCAAAAGAGCTTTTTGGCTCTGCAGCAACGAGCATAGAAGTAAGAGATGGTCTCAGAGTAGAGAAATGAGCTTTCATAGATGGCTCCAGCTGGTGACTCTAGCGAAGCTATAAACAGTTAGCCTGCTAAAGATGTTCCCAAAGACTTGCTCAGCATGATAACACAAGGCTGGGAGCCAAGGGTGAGGTAATACAGTAATTACTTTACCAACACAATAGATGAGCCAAAAGCAGAATGCAAAGAGAAACACTTAGAATTAAACGTGTTTATTGAACTTCAGAGTGCTCTGATCAGGCTGTGAAGAAGTGTCTGCCCATTGCCTCACCATACCTCCAGCACGATGATCCCCTTCTCCTCAGGGAGGCAGGTTTACTAAAGGCTCAGGAGAGCTACCTTCACATCAGGAAAGAGAAGGAGAAGCTGGTGCAACTCCCACTCCCATATAAGTGTAAGTCTTTGAGTACTAAGCACTGAAAGCCTCCAAAGTGCAGGAAAATGGTACCTAGATTGTGTCTTAGGGCTGATAGTGCTGTGCCTTTACAGGGTATGTTTTTGTTTTCGTCATCCTTGTATTTCTATAAGCGTGATGGAGAGAGTAACCACTTTGTCGTGGGTTTGGTTGGATGGTGTAAGGAGTAGGAGGATCACCCCGTGCTCTTGCATATAGAGTTTGTGTCCTCATGAGGTGAAGACTGTCATCCTCTGCTGATATAACACAAAGTAAATTGAATTGTACCAATTGATAGCAACTGCAGATCTTACCCAAAGCTTACAGCTAACCTGTGTGTTTGGAAAAACAGGGGCTAGATGGACTCTGAGTCCTGTTTTGGATTTCTAATCTTTCTCCAGAAGTTAACATCCAACCTGGTGTGTAGTCTATATCCTTAAATGTTCTAGGATAAAAGACCAGATTGAAAGAGAAAATATAAATCGACTCATGCACCTTCACAGAGCTTTTGTTCAAATGCAGGGTACGCATCAGCTGGACATCAAGGAATCTGTCACCTCATTAAGACCATCAAACTAGACAGTCACTTGCCTGAGTCCTCTGCAAAACCTGAACCTCTGGCTGTGCTCCAGGCACATGCACCCTTCTGTGTCAGTCCTTGCAGCTCCTCTGCTGGGCCATTCCTTCCAGAAAGGTCAGGGTGGAGGGGCTGGACCCCATCTCTGTGTTGATTGGCATTGGGTTGCACCCATCTCTCTGCTGCTGGACTGGGAATTGGGACATTGACCCTGGAGGTGGGAAGCACAAGTTAGAGGCTACAGATTTCCACCCACACCCCAATGTGCCCAGCCTGCCCACTGACAGATGAAGGGAAGCCAGGGGACGCTCCAGTCTCCTCTGGAAGCCATGCCCTGGAAGGTTTGTGGACGGACCATACATCTGAGGGAACACCGGTGATGGTGCTTTAGGACCTGGGGCTCATCTGGGGCATGGGGCAGTGCTGGGTCCCAACAACAGGCCTCCACCTACAACCATGAGATCTTTCTCCATTCATATGGGCTGGTTTTAAATCTCAGGAGCAGCAGTGACTTCCCCTCCACTCCTGGAAGCCATGGGCACTGCCTGAAGCATTCCTCTGTCAGGCCGTTCCTCCTTGCAGCCCAGGCTTTTCCTGTCTTGATGCTACTTCTCAAATCAGAAGTGACACCCTCTTCCATGAGCCGTTCTGTGCAACATTTTCTCTGGGGTGCATTAGGAGGAGTGTGGCCAGTAGTTCAAGGGAGGTTCTCCTTCCCCTCTACACTGCCCTAGTGAGGCCTCATCTGGAGTACTCTGTCCAGTTCTGGGCTCCCCACTTCAAGAAAGATGAGGAGCTACTGGAGAG